>Ga0255147_1000545_pt1 | contig 10419 bp, 8 predicted proteins | sample Atl_Miss_RepA_8h_FD_183034 | JGI IMG/M metagenome (GOLD analysis project Ga0255147, IMG submission 183034) | Freshwater microbial communities from Altamaha River, Georgia, United States - Atl_Miss_RepA_8h | ecosystem: Environmental > Aquatic > Freshwater > River | place: USA: Georgia | collected... | reverse complement strand
GAAACTCTTCTGAAAAAATTAGAAGGGTTTTATGTTGATGAATATCAACCACTCGTTAATCATACAAAGATTTCACTAAAAAATAAAACATATATTCTGCCGTATCTTGCTACGCATATTCACACCGCCTTTTCTAACAACATCACTGAACGATTTACTACTCACCTACGTCGTTTTATCAACTCTACGACTACTGACATAGTCGAAAATAAAGCTACACTCTTTCAGTTTAAGAAACGAATCTTTAATTTAGAAGATGAAAAAGAGCAACAATTTAGAGAATGGAAAGACTTACATTTACATCATATTCTGCCTTCCAATATAAAAAAATCTATTCACTATGACGTTAAGGTTAGACCTTTCGATTACGTCAAAGGAATGCTTTACATGAACTCTATATTAGAAAAACGTGATAGAAAGTTATTTCAACCTATCCCTTTACGAACAGATATTATCCCCAAGTATATCACTCTTGATACTGCGTCTCTTTTTAGTCTCTTTTGTCCCGAAAAAGACAAAGACGGTAAGAAGACAAAAAAAGGAGAACTACTCAAAAATATCAAAGAAAATCAACGTGATGTGTGGGCGTCTTTTATCGACCTAAATAATAAGATTTTTAGGAATGCGCACTATCAGTTTAGTTATCAATTACAAACTGATGGAGTCGGTTGTAGTCTTCTTTTTATCCGGAAGGATTTGGCGGAAAATAAAAAGTGGGGTAGCAAGATTCCTGTTGTAGACGAAAAAGACTACCCTCAATTAGAGTCGTTAGATGACGATCATCTTAACGAACTAAAAACAAGAAAAATAATCGGGTGTGATCCGGGTAAACGAAGTCTTGTTTATATGGTTGACGAAGAAGGAAATCGTCTACAATACACAGCCCCTCAGAAAAGAATTGAAAGTAAAGCTAAACGAAATGCTTATGTGTTAGGTATAGAAAAACGACGTTGTGGTATCATCGAACGAGAAACCACATTGTCATCCTATAACGGAAAAACAAGTAATTATACAAAGTTTCAGTCTTACCTTGTAGAAAAAACACGATTGAATAACGAAACGATGGAATTCTACCAGAGAGAAGTATGGCGTAAGATGAAGTTTCGCTCTTATAGTTATGGTAAGAAAACAATCGATATGTTTCTAAACAAGATAAGAGAGACATTCGGAGAAAATCTTCTTATTGGATATGGTAATTGGAGTCGTGATACACAGATGAAACATTTTATGCCTACCATGAACAAGGGGCTAAGAAAAGAAATTCATCGTAAGTATGATACGGTAACAGTAAACGAATGCCTTACGTCGAAGACGTGTTGTATGTGTATGTCCCAATTAGAAAATTACCGAGATGATAAAGGTAGAAAGATACACCGTTTACTGGTGTGTAAAGGTCACGGATGCGTAAGTTCCCAAAACAAAAAAGTCGTATACAAGACCAGAGACCTTAATTCAGCCGTCAACATCCTAAATCTAACCAAGGCGTGGATAGATCGAAAGGACAGGCCGGAAGAGTTTTGTCATAAATTACGTTCTTCACTGATCGTGTCACAGACACGTGAAGATAAAGTAGAACCATAGGTAAGGTGTATCCTTACATATTGATTTTACGCCTTTATTTTTTTTAATGCCCTAATCGGCGTTTTAAATCTCCAAAGGTGTAAAAAAATAAAGACTCCATCCGACGCAATATCCATTTTGAAACATAATAAGTTCTTTGAGTTGTATATTTGGGCAATTTTTGTAGACTTCGTCTAATTCGCTATCATCCATATTTTTTATATCTTCTATTTTTGTATGTATAAATTCATTATAGGCACATTTTATTCTTATTTCTACACCCAATTTTAAAACAATATTATAAATATTATTAAAGGTATTATACATTTTTTTTATTATTTCATTTGGCCAACACATTGTATCTATCGCCGTTATTTCAATTATTTTGGGGAAGATTTTTGTTATAACAAAACTTATATGATGATATAACGGCCCCCCATAATTAAGAATGCAATTTAAAAAAATATGAGAATCGATATTACCCCTATCATTAATTTGTTGAGTTAATATTTTAGAAGTGTTCGAGTGAAGCCGGTATCCATAAAAATCATATAAATCTGTAGATTCTAAATAAATATCGTATTTTTTACATTCAGTATCTACATAATAAAATTTTTTTGGATCTTTTTTAGTCAAATAATTATAAACTTTTCTAAAATTTATACACTTGCTACAATGTTTATCTTCATTTATAACATAATAAGATTTATTTTCATCACAATCTTGTTCAATAAATCTCGATTCTGATATAGGAATATTTCTCACGATTTCATCTTTTTCTTTTTCAGTACAACATATATTATCCGAATCTTCTAGCATAGGAACATAAAGATATAATTTATCATCCTCTTCCATTTTTATTTCATATAATACAATATACATAAAAAATAATTTACAAAAAACAAAAAACCTACAAGAAAAAATCTACACACACACAAATTTTGTGTGTGTGTCTAAAAATTTTTTTGGAGAAAGATAAAAAATAATTTTTATGATTTTATGATTTATGACGTCAACGCTGTCAACGTATTTCGAAATGTACTGTCATCTGCACTTAACATTACTATCTCTGTAACCTTCTCTCCATAACGTTCATATTTCTCTCCATCATCTCGCCATTCTTTCGATCCAACCTCTCCTGCAATCTTCTCTACCCCTCCGTCAACTAAGGCCTGTGATAGTTTTTTCGCCCTCACATCCTTCTCCACATCTCCGTTTTTATTGATGTACTCAAAATTCTGCCTTGCCGTATCCTTACATTTATATTTCAACTCTCCATTTGGACCCTTCAACATATTGTTTAACACAAAAGAAGCAAGTCCCTTTTGTCCTTGCTTGGCAATGTCAAATGTCAACTTCTCTCTAAGAATCGGTTCTACCACCTCAGGAGAAAGGTTAAGGATCTGATTGTTATTGATATTTCCATTATTTGAATTGGTATTATAAGTAATCGTCGGCGTCTTTGACGCCTCCGCGACCGATATCACCGCGTTTTCAAACTTCTCGAGCTTCGCTTCGTACTCCTTTTTCTGCTGAAGAAGCTTTGCTTCGTATTTTTCTATGGTTGACTCTAACTTCTCAATATATTCATCTTTTTCTTCCAATCTTTGTTTTAAATATTTATTTTCTTCTTCATAAGATTTAGCGTAATCTTGTTTTTGTTTTTCTTTGCATGCATGATAATGATCAATTAATGTTTGTTTAACACGAAATGAACGTCTACAATATTCACAGTCAAACATGGGATTATCTTTTCCCTGTTTTTCTAAACAATATTTAGCCGATTTTTGGTGAGCATTTAAATTGCTTCTAGACGAAAATTGCTTATTACAGTGTTCGCATTCGTATGATGATTGCAGTGAACTCATTTATTATAATACAAGAAATTTGAAATTTAGTTTTTTTCTAAATTTTTCTAAATTCATATAAATTTTTCCAAATTCGTCTAAATTTTTCTAAAATCATTATTCAATTCAAAAACTCAATACACCGATCTATGGTGTCTACAAAGAATGACACGTCTTTGGTTTCAGGTAAGACAAAACGATCTCGGTTGGCTTGTTCGTTCCTTAAAGTCGCGTAAGCGACTAATATCGCTTCTTTTCCAAAGGAAAAGCGAGCTACGCTCGGTTCGCTCAGAGCGGGCAAAGCCCGCGATAACCATCGTTTCCGCGGTTGACATATCCTCTTCATTTTTACATGCACGATAGTGTATAACAGTGTCTTGTTATACGTGCTAAGACGATTTGTCTTTGCCAACTTCTTCGGTCAGTTTTACTTTAGCATATACATACGACCGACACCAACTCCTGTAAAAATATGCCATAAAATGTGTACAATATTTGATGTATATTTCGAGTTGTCAACAACATACATAACAGCGCTGAGAAACAACCAGACATATGGTTCGGTATAGTTAAAAAGATTTAGTGTAATCCACATATAAAAACTAATCAGAAAATAAGCAGATGCAAATAAATGATCTACCACTTTTGTTAGAAAACAAGGCACGCTGTGATATATTGAAGACACGATACCCATACTTAGATAAAAGTAAAAGAGAAATAAATCGTTATCTCGGACAACATAAGCCGGAAATAAATATACGATATTACTCGAAATTACAAGTAAATGCTCAATCTCGTCTAAAGATAAAAAGGAAACGACAGACAAGGGAAAAATGGATAAAGGATATTCCTTAAAAGGGAAGCGCGATTTGTTTTTTTCAAAAAGAATATCCCAGAAAGGAGTCGTAAAACCGTAATTATAATCATCGTCTGTGTGATGAAAATAATGAAACGAAATAAGTCGTTTTGGAAAGAGAAAGGAAAGTTTAGATTCAGAAGAATAATGAGCAACATAGTGCGTGGCTTCAAAAAGTAAATATGAAAAGTGGGCGGAAGACATAATACCACTAAAAAAACGGGGAAACAAAAAATAAGATATCAAACACAACATAATATCATTTAACAGTGTGATATGAATCGGTATAAAAAGTCTATAATATTTTTTAGGTTCTTTATGATGTTTGTTATGAAGTTTCTCAAACAAATTATGAAACAGATAACGATGTATAACATACTCTCCAAACGTATAATAAGAATTGACAATGCAAAAAACAAATAAATAGGTTAAAAATCCTTCTGTATTATAAAAATTATAACACCCATAAATTCCTGTAAGAAAGACACTCAAAAAATATAACTGATAAACAAACGGTATCATTTTCTCTTGCTCTTGTTTACGAATCATCATCTTTTTCTATCTTAAGATCAAGACGTTTTTATTTACCCTCTTATATTAACCTGTTATAATCTTAAATTATATTTATATTTTATATAAAATGGATCACAACGAAGATGATATAAAAATATAAAATAAACACATCAAGGAGGATATGTAAAATACGCAAAATATTTTTGTACCTTTAATATTTACAATAATATCTGATTGTTTCTTGATATAATCTATATTAATTTTCTGTAATCTATCGTCAATTAAGGAGAATTTCTATACAACTTTATCATCTTTATCTAAACCGTAAGCAAAATATTTCCATTTTGGATCACTTCTAAGAGAAATTTTAAATTTTTCTATAACTTTTTCAGTCCTAGCATATAATTTTTTTACAATTTCTATTTCATTGCTATGATCTATATAAACACTTTTATAGATATCTCTATATAGTTTAATTTTTTCTCTATCCGATAAAGATGATATATTAAAATTGTATTGTGAAGGTTTTAAAAATAGGTATCTTATTAAAGAATCCATAGTGTATCCTAATAAAATTGATTGAAACATATTAAAAACATAATCCCTAATCAATTCTTCACTTATATTACTTGTAGTATATTCAGCCAATTCATCTCCATGAGGATATATAAATTTTCCTTCTATTCTTTCTTCATGATATAAATATAATAACAAAGCATCTTCCCATTTATCTTTTTTATAATATATTACAGTTGGATCACCATGCTTCGTCATAACAAGCATTTTTAAATCACATTTAGTAAGAAAAATATATCTCAAAAAAAGTAATTTTTTTTCGTACTCATCTTCTTTTAAATAAAAATAGCTACCAAACAAAGAATCTATAACTTCAACTTGCCTTGGTAGTTTAAAATGTTCATCTATTATGTCAATATATAGTTTATCATCTACTTTGTATATTTCTTCTTCTTTTACATTTATATATTTTGAAATTAGTTCTTTAAAATTTTCGGGGAAGAAATCATTATCAATCATACATATTTTCCTATTATTTATTGCACATAAAAAATCATATAGCCAGCTACCCTCATTTAATTTTGATATATGTTCATAATATTCAAAAAACTCATCAACTTCTTCTTTTTTAGGATTTTCTTTCATATAATATCCATCACAAAATTTTATTTTATAACCAGTTGTAGCTCTTTCAAGAATGTCATTACACGTCTCCAATATATTGGCGACATAAACTTCATCTTTATTATCTTCATCCGCAACACTCGACATTTATATTATATGTTTTTTATAATATTAATTATAAAAATATGCCTGCTTTTTCCTATCCTCGTAAGATGTCTAAAGAATACTGTAAAAAAACTCCTTGTAAAAAAATGGGATTTTCTCAAAAAGCTAGCTGTAGACCATATAAAAATTGTTATAACGTGAAAAGAAGCGTGAAAAGAAGCGTGAAAAGAAGCGTGAAAAGAAAAAGTGCTAAATTAAGAAAACATTAATAATTTTATAAGATCACTTATAAAATTAGTATTTATACCCCTTTCCCGTTTATATTTTTATTCTTTTATATTTATCAAAATTTTATCAAACTCAAAAATTTTTGTTTTCAAAAATGTGCCTACTCGTAGATCTCGCCTTCTTCGAGATCGTTTTGGAGTGTTTGACGGCGACCCAGAATATTTTCATTCAGAGAGTTCGCAAAAGGACCAGCAAAAGGATCAGCGGCAGTCCATGGATTTACAATGGGTTGGTGAAGAGCGTTAAGGGCCTGATCCCGGGCTTGAACGACCATCGCCGCGCTCTCTTGTTGTGAGAGGATACGCGCGTTCATTCGAAGAGCCGGGGCCAAGGAAGGGACCGCTTGAAAAAGTGCGTCGTAAGCGCCCGTCCCCTGAAGATCGGTGGTGGAAATTGCACGAGAGGATGGGAGAGGATCGAAGGCAGGGCGATGAGTCAAAGCTGGATCTTCAGCCCAAGCTGACACGACGGGTTCGGAGGAAATTGCGACAGAAGCCGACGCGCGAAGAGGATCGCTCCAAGCAGCCATAGCTGCTCTAGGGCGGGAAGACTGAGTTGCCGCCATAGCCATCTCTAGGGCAATGGGATTGGGAGGAGGAACTAGGGAGAGGGCCGGTGAACGCTCAAGAGCGAGGCTACCGGAAGGACGCGGAGGAGCGACATAGGCATCCTCCGGGTGCAAAAGTCCCGAGAGAGTGTGAGGAAAGAAGAAACGGCGGGTTGCCGAACCACGAGTAGCTGGGTTTCCCATATAAGTGTTGATTGCGGCGTTGCTTTGACCACGATTAAGGTCTACGATGAGCTGGTGAAGCAAGTTGACGACGTGGTCTTCTTCGTTTTCGTCTGCTGCGTTGATGGCGTCGAGAACAGGTTGGCGGAAATGCTCGGGAATGTTGTCGTAGAACTCATTGAGCATATTACGAAGAGCGTTCATTCTTGTGCGATTTGCGGAGCGATGCGTGAGAGATGCGTGAGAGATGTGTGATAATTTTTTTGATATGATGATATCAAAAAATCAATTTTATTTTTATTATTTTATAGACGATATCCTTCTTTACCTTCTTACCTAAATTACACACTAGAAATTTTGATATTGCACACTCGGTCTTCCCCGAAAAAAACGTTCAAAACTGTTCGAAGCTCTTCGAAAGTTAAACAGATCTCTTTGAGAAGAAGCTTTTTATCCTCTTTATCAATCTTTTCATCCTCCTCGTCAAAATCTTCAAAATCCTCCTCGTTTTCTTCAAAAACATGATACATTTTTTGATACAAGTTTTGACCGAGACTATATTTATTTTCATACACATATCTCAATAAAATATCCACGTCTCCAACAAACTCGTTTAAAATTTTTTCCCATAAAGCTTTAATACATTCTTCATTTGTATTACAAATTTTTGTATTAATAATCCACATATCCGAACTTTGAATAAACTTTTCATATGCGCAAAAAATTCCGATGAACATCTCTTTGCCTTCTCTTTGCCTTATGAAAACCTTATGAAAATATTGAAGATAAAATCAATTTTATATGCATACCACTTCATTTTCATCGATTTTTTCAAAATTTCCATCTGACTCGATAAAATCATCATAAAACAAATATTTTACACCAAACCCATCCATCTTTTCCCGAATACACTTCCTCACCCACTTAACCAATATATCATGCCTTTTTGAGGCCGAAAATTTTACCAATTTCCCATTTACCCGATAATTATCTGGATTATATCTCAAAAATACACACGGCAAACCATCAAACGACTGGCATATCTCATACATACGAACTCTTTCAGCCTTCATCTTTCCCTCTTTTGTATCTCCGTAAGCCGAACATTTATACGATTTATGCTGATCCTCATCCACCTCAATCATCACAATATGATCTCCACAATGATACACAAAATCCGGTCTCTTGTTTGAACATTTCCTATCCACCACTTCATTCTGATACATCCATGGAATATCAATCTCAGCTTTCAACAAATTGCCAATAAATTCTTCATGTTTCTTTACCAATTTTTTAACCACTCTATCTTTCTCTTCTAAACTGCAAAAATTTACACATATTCCCTCCCTATTCAACACATCAATTCTCTTACATTTCTTACATTCTCTCTCACACAAATGATACTCATCTTCCTTTTTGTGTTCCTCACAATGCACCGGACCATCAACCCCGTAAATCGCAATCTCCTTACACTCTTGCTCTTCACAACGTTTACGTGGTTTACTTGTCATTCCAACTTTTTTATGAACCGTACAATATTCCGGCAAAACACCTGGTTGGGCAAAAATAGCCCTTTTACGACATCCATTTTCTAAACATTTTTTATGTTTAATATCTACCATATCGGGTCCTTTGCAATCACCGCAATGTGTCGCTATAGACGAACCTTCCGCATTAAAAACGGGTATTTTCTTTTTGCACACAACGCATTTTTTATCCTTAACATTAACCATCTCGGGCCCTTTGCAATCACCGCAATGAGTCGCTATAGATGAACCTTCCACATTAAAATGGGGTATTTTCTTTTTGCATACAACGCATTTTTTACTTTTGATATCTACCATATTGGGCCCTTTGCAATCACCGCAATGTGTCGCTATAGAGGAACCTTCCACATTAAAATAGGGTTGTTTCTTCTTACACACAACGCATTTTTTATTTTTGATATCTACCATATTGGGCCCTTTGCAATCACCGCAATGTGTCGCTATAGAGGATCCTTCCACATTAAAAACGGGTATTTTCTTCTTACACACAACGCATTTTTTATTTTTGATATCTACCATATCGGGTCCTTTGCAATCACCGCAATGAGTCGCTATAGATGAACCTTCCACATTAAAACAGGGTCTTTTCTTCTTACACACAACGCATTTTTTATTTTTTACATCTACCATATCGGGTTCCTTGTGTTTAGAACATCTGATACCTCCAATCATACCTTCATAATTATATATAGCTTGTATTCCGCATTTTTCGCAAGAATTTTTTCTTTTTACGAGTTTTACGCGACATGTATGGCATTTTGAATATACTTTTTCGTCTTGTGTGAAACGGTTAATATTGAGCGTTTTTTTACATCCGTTGCATTTTTTCTCCATTTCTAAATAATTGATAAGGATATTTTATGTTTGTTTTATATGTTTAAATAACAATTTTCGATTTTAGATCAAATTATTTCGCATATCATTTTCTATCATTTTCTATCATTTTCTATCATTTTCTATCATTTGTCTAAAGCAGGTGTAATTATAAAATTGATTTACCTCTAGAGAATATCTAAATATCATAAAGAAGAAAAATAAGGCAAGAATAAAGCGTAAGAATGTTTCGTATCATCTCAATCGAAGGTAATATCGGCTCAGGCAAAAGCACTTTTTTGGAAAAGTTAAGGGAGAAATACGCTTCGGTGGACGGCTTTATTTTTTCAACAGAGCCTGTACACCTATGGGAAAAAATCAAAGACGAGAGCGGTAAGACGATGCTTCAAAAATTTTATGAAAATCAAGAAAAATATTCCTTTTCCTTTCAAATGATGGCTTATATCTCTCGTCTCTCTATCTTGAGAGGAATTGTCAAAAATATCTCGAATATCTCGGGCATTGCCCTCTCAGAGCGAAGCGAAAACGCTCGATTTATCATCATCACCGAACGAAGTCTCTTTACTGACAAACACGTTTTTGCAAAAATGCTGCACGATGACGGTCTAATTGAAGACGTAAATTACCAAATTTATGAACAATGGTTTGACGAGTTCTCGAAAGATCTTCCTGTAGATCAACACATCTATCTTAAAGCAAGCCCGAAGATGTGTTATAATCGTATTCATTACCGCTCAAGGGCTGGAGAGGAAAAAATCCCTCTCGTCTATTTAGAAAACTGTGATCAATACCACGACGAGTTTTTAGAAAAGTATCCTCACATTGTATTGGACGCAAACCAAAACGTTTTTGATGAAAAGGTACTTGAAGATTGGATTATGCAATTCCAGTCTATCGTCGACAACATCGTTTGGGAATAAGATAAAAAAATATTAAAGATAGGTATAATTATATTATAATTATACGTTTTCATTCTTTATTCTTATCTCCATTTTTCTC
>Ga0255147_1000544_pt1 | contig 10420 bp, 9 predicted proteins | sample Atl_Miss_RepA_8h_FD_183034 | JGI IMG/M metagenome (GOLD analysis project Ga0255147, IMG submission 183034) | Freshwater microbial communities from Altamaha River, Georgia, United States - Atl_Miss_RepA_8h | ecosystem: Environmental > Aquatic > Freshwater > River | place: USA: Georgia | collected... | reverse complement strand
TCATTGGAGCTGGAGTTACTGGTAGGTCAGTTCATAAAGCTCTTTTAAAATACGGGGCAGTTTCTATTTTATTTGATGAGAATAAAAGTAACCATCAAGATGTTGTAAACAAGATCCCAATTGATATCGAATTAGCAATTGTTTCACCAGGCTGGCGTCAAGACCACAAAGTATTCAATGAATTACGGGAAAGTGGCGCTGAAATTATGAGCGAAATTGATTTTGCGTGGAAAGTTAAGCAAGAAATTGCACCAAACCAAAAATGGATAGCACTATCTGGAACTAATGGTAAAACTACAACGATAAAAATGGTGGAGTCCATTTTTGAATCAGCAAATATAAACGGTAGGGCCTGTGGAAATGTTGGTCAAACCGTAATTGATTCAGTCTGCCAAGAAAAGCCTCTTGATTATTTGGCACTAGAACTTTCTTCATTTCAAATTCAATGGAGTAATTTTGCCAAATACGAAGCTGTTGCATTATTAAATATATCTGAGGACCATATAGATTGGCATGGTAGTTTTGAGAATTATGTAAGTGCGAAGTTAAAGCTATCTGATCATAGTAAATTAGTTATCGCAAATAAGAATGATCCTGAACTCTCAATTCGTTTAACCAACTCTGCCATAATTTGGTACTCACTTGGCACTCCTGCTCCTGGTGAATTAGGGATGGTTGAAAACCTTTTAATTGATCGAGCATTTTCACAATCAGCTTCAAGTGCACATGAGATTGCAGAATTATCAGATGTCTCTCCTTCAGTTCCTCATAACATCTCTAATGCTCTTGCCGCCTCTGCGCTTGCACTTTCTATAGGCATCAGTTACGAAAATATAAGAGAAGGCTTGAAAAAATTTAAACCAGATCACCATCGCATGGAATTAGTTTTGGAAAAAGATCAAGTTAGATGGATAGATGATTCTAAAGCCACTAATCCACACGCAGCAATTGCTTCAATTTTGTCAAACTTTAATGTTATCTGGATCGCTGGTGGATTGGCCAAAGGTGCAAGTATGGAAGCTTTAGCAAAACGATGCATTGATCGAATTAAGGCAGTCATCTTGATTGGGGAAGATAGGGAATTAATCGCACAATCATTACAGCATGTATCTGAAAATATTTTATTAAAACGAATAGATAAGTTAGGCAGTGCAAAGCAGTTAATGTTTGATGTAGTAAGGCAAGCTAAAGAACTGGCCCAACCCGGGGATACTGTTTTACTCGCACCAGCGTGTGCTTCAATGGATCAATTTACTTCCTATACCGAGCGTGGAGAGCTTTTCCAGTTGGCAGTTAAGGAGTTGGTATAGGTGAGTGGTCAAATTCAAAGTAAGAAGGTCTCACAAATTTTTTCAAGACCTGAACTGCCATTTTACTTAATAATTTGGAGCACAGTTCTTTTGTCAGGTTTAGGATTAACAATGGTGCTTTCAGCATCAACAGTTACATCGTTGCAAGATAATGGAAACACTTATTCTATATTTATAAGACAATTTTTCTTTCTTTTACTGGGTACTGCAGCAGCGTACTGGGCATTTAAAGTAAAAGGTGGAGTTTGGTCACAAATTGGAAGAGTTTCATTAACAGTTTCAGTAATTACTTTGCTGTTGCCCTTTGTACCAGCCCTAGGTAAAGATATTAAGGGAAACAGAAATTGGATTGAGTTTGCCGGATTTACTTTACAGCCATCTGAGTTTGCAAAGTTTGGTTTAATTCTTTGGACTGCTTATCACCTAAGAAATTTAGATTTTCTTAAAGATCCTTGGCGAAGCTCATTTTTTCTATTTCCTGGCTTTCTCGTCATAGAACTTATAATTATTCTACAAAAAGATTTAGGAACTGCACTTTTAGTATTTTTGATATTTGCCGGAATTTTATTTATTGCAGGAACTCCACTTAAATTTTTTGCTGCAACTGCCTTACCCATAATTGTGCTAAGTAGCGCTCTTATTTTTAGTAGTGCTTATCGAATGGATAGGTTTGCAGCCCTGCTGGATCCTTTCGACGAAAGGTATTACAAATTCTCCGGCTGGCAACCTGCGCACAGCATTATGGGGATGGCAAGTGGTGGACTGTGGGGAAGTGGATTAGGCGCAAGTAAACAAAAGTGGGCAAACTTGGCTGAGGCACATACCGATTTTATTTTTTCAGTTATTGGCGAAGAGCTTGGATTACTCGGTTCACTTCTTGTGCTTACTCTATATGCTGCACTGATATATGCCATTATTCGAGTTGCATTAAAAACTAAAGATGATTTTTCTAGGTATGTCTGTGCTGCAATCGCTTGTTGGTTTATTGCACAGGTGGCGGTCAATATTGGCTCTGCTACATCCCTTATTCCGGTAATTGGAGTAACGCTTCCCTTTGTCTCCTATGGAGGTTCCTCATTGCTGGCAAATTTGCTTGCCGTCGGATATGTATTGGGAGTTGCAAGAAGAACTCCAGATATTGCAGCGGGCATTAAAGCCAATAGAGTGCGAAAATTAACTCAATGAAAAAAGTTATCTTTGCTGGGGGCGGTACCGCAGGTCATGTTGAACCCGCTCTTGCAGTGGCTAACTGGCTTAGAGCAAATAGACCTAAGTGGAATTTGGTTTTTGTAGGCACAAAAAATGGATTGGAAAATCAACTGGTACCAAAGGCTGGATTTGCAATCCATCAGATTCCTAAAGTTTTAATGCCGCGACAATTAACTCCAGCAACTTTAATTTGGCCGTTTCAGATTATTGTTGCTACTTGGAGGGCGATTAAAATATGTAAAGATGCCGATTTAGTTATGGGCTTTGGAGGTTATGCCTGTCCTCCGATCTATTTAGCATCGGCCATTTTGCGCAAACCAATATTTATTCATGAAGCGAATGCAATCCCTGGTTGGGCCAATAGATTAGGTGCTCCATTTGCAGAAGAGATATTCATTGCCTTTAATCGGGCTACAAATAAATTGGGCCGCTGGAAAGATGCAAAATTGACCGGAATGCCAATTAGGTCAGAAATAATATCAAGCGGAGAAAAATCTGGGACAGAGAAAATTGAAGAGAGAAATCGACAAATAGAAAAATGGAAACTCACCTTTGATAAGCCAACTGTGTTGGTATTTGGTGGTTCACAAGGGTCTAGGCATATAAATGAAGCAATATTGCAATCACTTTCAGTGTTTACCGAAAAAGGTGTTCAAGTAGTGCACTCTGTAGGTAAAAACAATCCACTACCAACTAGTACTGAAAATTATCTGCCTCTTTCCTATATAGATGATATGGCAGCTGCCTATCAAGCTTCGGATTTAGTTATAGCAAGAAGTGGTGCTCTAACTTGTGCAGAATTAGCCGCAGTTGGAAAGTTTGCCATCTTAATCCCGTTACCAATTGGAAATGGAGAGCAATCTGCCAATGCGCTTGACCTACAAGCAGCAGGAGCCGCTGAGGTAATTGAGGATAGTAAATTCAATGCCGATTGGTTAATTAGTAATTGGGATGAGATATGGCGAAAGGCTAAATCTTATACACCCTCAATTAAGCAAGAATTTTCAGCAAGTGAGGTAATCGGTAAATCAATAATTGATAAATTGGAAAAAGTGCAATGAACTTAAGTAATGAAATTTCGCTCGATAAATTTATGAATCCTAAGGTGCATTTCATAGGAATTGGTGGAGCGGGAATGAGTGGAATTGCTCGAATAATGTTGGCGAAAGGTTTTACTGTTTCTGGTTCAGATAAAAGTGATTCACCGGTACTTAAATCTTTGAGCGCTTTGGGAGCTAAAATCTATATTGGTCATGCTGCCGATAATATTAAGGATTGCCAATTAGTGGTCGTCTCATCAGCAATTTTAGAAAACAATCCAGAATTACTTTTAGCTCAATCAAAGGGCATACAAGTAACAGCACGAGCACAAGCTCTTGCTTGGTTAATGTCAGATTTAACATCGATTGCTGTGGCAGGCACCCATGGGAAGACAACTACAACTGCCATGCTCACTGTTGCATTGCAGTCGGCGGGCGTGGATCCGTCATTCGCAATAGGTGGAACCATTAATACTGCAGGGACAAATGCACATAATGGAAGTGGTTCAATTTTTGTTGCTGAAGCTGATGAATCAGATGGATCATTTTTGGCATATAAGCCAAGTGGAGCAATTATCACAAACGTAGAACTTGATCATGTGGACCACTTTGCTGATGAAGAGGCGGTATTTAAGGTATTTGAACAATTCATTGATTCAATAAAGCAAGATGGATTCTTAGTTGCCTGTGGAGATGATTTAGGAGTTCAGAAACTTCTTAGCAGAGTTGACCGTAAGGATTTAAGAGTAATCCTCTATGGCGAAGGGAGTAGCAATGATTTTAAGATTGATCGAATACATCTAGCACCTAAGACTTCAGTTGCTACCGTATCAAGCACAGGCCGAAAGATTGGTGAATTGAATCTTGTAGTTGTTGGTAAACACAACCTTCTAAATGCCTTGGCAGCCTTTGCCGCCGGTGTCGCCCTATCTATATCTGAGGAAAAATTACTGGCGGGCTTAAAGAGTTTTACCGGGACTCGACGGAGATTTGAATTAAAGGGTGAAGTTTCAGGAATCAAGGTTATTGATGATTATGGTCATCATCCAACTGAAATCTCAGTTACCTTAACTGCAGCGAAGAATTTGGCTCAAGGCGGAAAAGTGATTGTAGTTTTTCAACCGCACCGCTACTCCAGAACTGCAGCCTTTGCATCGGAGTTTAGTGCTGCTCTAAGCGAGGCAGATTTTACTTATTTACTAGAAGTTTATGCAGCAAGTGAAGCACCAATTCCTGGTATCTCCGCACTGAATATTTCAAAGGGAATGGATTCCAGCAGAGTTACATTTGAACCTTCAATGCCTAAAGTTGTTGAAGAGGTATCTAAACGCGCTAAAAGTGGTGATGTAATTCTTACTTTAGGAGCAGGAGATGTAAGTTCGCTTGGTGAGCCTATCTTGCAAGCAATTGCCAATCTATAAATAAATGTTAAGTCTTAAGGATTTCAAACTAAAGCGATTACTGGTGGCAACTCTGGTAAGTGCAACACTAATCGGTACAGCATATTTGCTTGGTTGGTCATCAGTCTTAAGTGTTAATTCAGTAGCTGTCGAGGGAACCTCCTCTCAATTAGAAATCATGCGCAAGTTGAATGCTGATTCAATTGAACTCTCGGTTGGATCCAAACTTGCACGGGTAGAACCACGCGCTGTTACAAAATCAGTAGAAATGCTTGATTGGATTGATCAAGTAAAAGTCTCTCGAAATTGGCTGGGAAGAAGTGTCAAGATAAGTGTTGTTGAAAAACAGGCGGTGGCAAAGTCGGTAAGCATAAAAGATGGTTTGATAAATTTTGATGCTTCCGGTGCCATTTTCAAACCTGTTTCAATTAAGCAATTATCAATTCAGAAGCAGCTGCCATTAGTAATAGTTGCCGAAGATGAAAAATCATTACTGGCCTCAGTTGCCACATTATTGTCTCAATTACCACCTAAGAGTTCGGAGCTAGTGGTTAACCTAAAATCCATTTCGGTAAGTAGTTCAGGACTTATTCAGATGGAGACATCAATCAGGGCACAATCTCTTCAAATAAATTGGGGCCTAGCGAGGGATATTGCTCTGAAAGTAAGGGTTCTTAATGCTTTACTAAAGTTGCCAGAAAACAAGGATATTAGCCGGGTGGATTTATCTCAGCCTGAGCTGCCCATAGTCAGTTAAATTCACTAACTTCAATTGGCATCAAAAGATTTGTTTTTCTTTGGCAATTATTTGATAGCAATTAAAGTAATTAAAAGATCGTGTCGGTGTTTGATTGCGTACTGCTTAATGCCTAGTTTTACGTAATCAGAAAGCGTTAACTTTAACTCTCAACTTGAGAGTTAGGGCTAGGGAAGAGGCGAAAAGTGGCAACTCCACAAAATTACTTAGCTGTCATTAAGGTTGTTGGAATTGGCGGCGGCGGAGTTAATGCTGTTAACAGAATGATTGATGTTGGCTTAAAAGGTGTTGAGTTCATTGCAATAAATACAGATGCTCAAGCCTTGTTAATGTCTGATGCAGATGTCAAATTAGATATTGGTAGAAAATTAACAAGAGGATTAGGTGCAGGCGCTGCACCCGAAATTGGAAGACAAGCAGCCTTAGACCACATAGATGAAATTGAAGAAGTTTTACGTGGAGCTGATATGGTTTTTGTAACAGCAGGTGAAGGTGGTGGAACTGGAACCGGTGGCGCTCCAATAGTTGCAAAAGTTGCCAAGGATTTAGGTGCGCTAACTGTTGGTGTAGTTACTAAGCCATTTACATTTGAAGGTAAGCGACGAACTGCTCAAGCTGAAGAGGGAATCGAAAACTTAAGAACTGAGGTCGATACTTTAATAGTAATTCCAAATGATCGACTTTTAGCAATCTCAGATCGATCAATTAGTGCACTAGAGGCATTTAAGACTGCAGATCAAGTTTTGCTTTCAGGTGTTCAAGGAATTACAGATTTAATTACAACACCTGGTTTGATAAATTTAGATTTTGCAGATGTTAAAAGTGTTATGGCTGGAGCAGGTTCAGCACTTATGGGAATTGGCTCTGCTCGTGGAGAAGCAAGATCAATTCGCGCTGCAGAGTTAGCGATCTCTAGTCCCCTGCTTGAAGCCTCTATTGATGGTGCCCATGGAGTTCTACTTTCAATTGCTGGTGGTTCTGATTTAGGATTATTTGAAATATCTGAAGCTGCCGAGCTAGTAGCGAAATCTGCCCATCCGGACGCAAATATTATTTACGGAACCGTGATTGATGATGCCTTAGGTGATGAAGTTAGAGTCACTGTGATTGCTGCTGGTTTCGATGGTGGTCAGCCAAAGCGGGTAGCGATGCCAGTTATTGATACCGCTTCAATTAGTGGTGAAGCCAATCCAATAGCAGCAAATGATCCACTTGCTGTCGCTCTGGACTTAGGTATGGAAAACTCAGATCGCCCTCGCAAGCGAATTACTTTTGAAGACTTAGTGGCTGAAGACGAAATCGATATACCTGATTTCATGCGGTAGTAGCCATTATGGCTCGACTGCTTTTTACTGCTAGAGAATTCGGCTCACTAGCTGATCCGGTAAATCCAGCAGCGATAGAAAATCTTGAAACTTTAATTGGTAAGCCGGTGCAATTAATGCAGCAAACCCATGGTAATAATCTATTCGAGGTGAAAAGTTTTGAGAACATTAAGCAAAATACAGATTCATTAATTACTTCAAATAAGGATTTAGCTTTAGCGGTAAGAGTGGCAGATTGCATCCCGCTTTTACTCTATTCAGCGAGTTTAATCGCTGCAGTTCATGTTGGTCGTCGAGGATTAATAAATGAAGTTGCAGCAAAAACTGTGGCAAAAATGAGAACACTTGGTGCCATTGAGATCAGTGGAGTAGCAGGGCCACATATTTGTGGAGATTGTTATGAGGTAGGTGATGATATGGCTGAGCAAATACATAAAAGCCATCCAACCACTGGAGGAAAGAAGGGCCATCTAAATTTATTTGCTGGGCTTAAGGACCAGATTAAAGAGGTAAACCTAGAGAATGTAAATATCTGCACCAAGGAAAATAATCAGTATTTTTCATATCGAAATTCCGCAGAGCCTGGGCGGCAGGTAGGTGTGATCTCTTTGTGAGTCGGCTAGATGAGATTGCGCATAATCTTAGAGTGGTTCAAGATCGCATTAGAGTTACATGTGAAAAAGCGAAACGAGATGTTAACGAAATAACATTAATTGCTGTCACTAAAACATTTGGGGTTGAAGATTTAAAACTTTTGTACTCCCTTGGCCTACGCCAGTTTGGCGAAAATAGGGATCAAGAGGCGAGTAAAAAATGCAAAGATTTACCTGATGATATAAATTGGCATTTTCAGGGTCAGATCCAAAGCAATAAATTAAAGTCTATTTGCAGTTGGGCTAACTGCATACAATCTGTGGATCAACTTAAACACGCACAAAACATCTCAGATTTAAGTATTGATTCACCAAAATCTATTTTTATTCAAGTTTCACTTGATGATCCACCAGAGTCTAGAGGTGGGGTAGATCCTGCCAAATTGGAGGAGTTAGCATTTCAGATTACAAAATTGCCGGGAGTAAAAATTAAGGGGCTGATGGCTGTGGCTCCAGCTGATAATGCTGATGCGCAAGCATTTATAAATCTCCAGCATATTCACACCAATTTCAAGAGTAAATTCCCATTGGCTAAGTCCCTCTCGGCTGGAATGAGTGGCGACTTAGAAGTGGCAATATTGCATGGTGCGACACATCTTCGGATTGGTAGTTCAATCCTCGGAAATAGGGTGCCACTCTAATAACATTTAGACATGGCTAGTGCATTCAAAAAAGTCGCTGGATACCTCGGATTGATGGATGAGGAAGAGTTAGATCATGGAGCAACTCAACCTGTTCAACGTGCTCCTCGTCTGGTTAAATCTGATAGCAGGTCAGCTGCAAAAGCAAATGTTGAAATAGTTAATCATGTTGATTCCAATAAAATTATGGATCATATTATTTCATTAACTCCTAGAACTTACAGCGAAGCGAGATTAATCGGCGAGCATTATCGTGAAGGCAAGCCAGTAATTATGAATCTGAGTGACATGGAAGAAACTGAGCGTAAAAGATTAGTCGATTTTGCTTCTGGCTTGGTTTTTGGTCACCATGGCAGCATTGAGCGTGTAACACCAAAAGTATTTTTGCTTACTCCTCCAAATGTTTCAGTCAGTGTTGAGGATAAGAATTCGGCAGCACAAGCAAGTTTCTTTAATCAAAGCTAATTTAGTTTAATTTAATGGGCTCAATTCTTGGTTTAATTTACTGGGTTTTAAATCTATTTCTATTTGCCCTTATTGCTCGATTAATTCTGGATTACGTAAGAATGTTTTCACCCAATTGGAGACCCAAAGGCGTTGTTTTAGCTGCAGCTGAACTAGTTTATTCGGTTACGGATAAGCCGTTGTCTTTCACTCGGCAATTTGTGCCTCCACTAAGGCTAGGAGGCATTGCGTTGGATCTATCCTTTATCGTTGTATTTTTTGTAGTGCAATTATTGATGAGATTAGTTGTCGCTCTTTAATCTATCTTCTCTACTTTTAACCAAAGACCTAATTCGCTGTCTGTCGAACCATCAGCTTCAGTTTGCTCCAATTTCTTAGCCAGTACCTCAGTACTTATTTCACCACTGGCAAACTTTATCGCTTCAGCAACATCGGTAGGGGCATGCCATTGAACTACGATTCGATCACTAACATCTAATCCGATTTTTTTACGCTCCTCCTGAATTGCTCTAATTACTTCACGAACTAAACCGGAGCGAATTAGTTCTGGTGTTAGTTCTAAATCAAGTGCCAAACTTTCGCCATTATGAGACGAGACTGCCCAGCCACTACGGGGGGTCTCGGTAATTACCAGGTCATCGAGCTCGATGGAATAACGAGCGGTTGTGTCAGAGGTTTTGGCCTCTAATTCAAATGATTTACCAGAGCGCAGTTGCTTGACCATCTGTACGGCATCGGTTGCGGCAATGGCTTTTGCAATCTGTTGAACATCGGCTCCATATTTTGCGCCTAAACTTCTAAAGTTAGCTTTAACTGAGATATCCACTAACTCTTGGTCAGCAACATTGATCCCTTCTAATTTTAAAATATTTAGTTCATCTGCAATATGAACTTTAATCTCTTCAGAGATTTGATCCCAGCCAGTGGCTGAAACCAATGCTCTTGAAAGTGGTTGGCGGATTTTCACACCAGATTCAGCTCGGGCAGCCCTTCCTAGTTCAACTAACCTTCGAGAAAGTGAGACAGAAGTAGATAAGGCATCATTTATGTATTTCTCATCCGCAATTGGAAAATCCTCTAAGTGCACCGATTCTTTTTGCTGAGATTCTGCAACTCTTATTAATGATTGCCACACATGCTCTGAAATAAACGGAACCATAGGTGCGAGTAATAAAGTTAATTGCTTAAGGCAGTAATAGAGGGTGTTGAGCGCTTCTTCATCGCCGTCCCAAAATCTACGCCTTGACCGGCGAACATACCAATTAGATAAGTCGTCAATAAATGCAGCGATTAATCCACCAGCTAATTGTGAATCGAAATCTTCTAAAGCCTTATCTACTCCCTTAATAACTTTATTTAATTCAGAAATTATCCACTTATCCAACAAGGTTAAATTTTTTGAAAGTGAGCCTACATTGAAGTTTGAGGCATGAGCGTATAAGGTAAAAAATGAAATCGTATTCCAATATGTCAACAGAGTTTTTCTGACTACATCAGAAATCGCATCATGCCCTACTCGCCTTGCACTCCAAGGTGAACCAGCTGCCAACATATACCAGCGAACTGCATCAGCACCGTGTTGATTCATTAAGGGCATAGGCTCAAGTACATTTCCTAAGT
>Ga0255147_1000533_pt1 | contig 10538 bp, 28 predicted proteins | sample Atl_Miss_RepA_8h_FD_183034 | JGI IMG/M metagenome (GOLD analysis project Ga0255147, IMG submission 183034) | Freshwater microbial communities from Altamaha River, Georgia, United States - Atl_Miss_RepA_8h | ecosystem: Environmental > Aquatic > Freshwater > River | place: USA: Georgia | collected... | reverse complement strand
GTGGGGGGGGGGTGGTTTGGAGGCGCCGGCGTTGTTCAAGGAGTGCGTTTGTCCATGCGTGCCAGGCGGGGCCGCGTTCGTTGAGTGGGATGAGGCTTGCGTGCATCAGGGCTTCGTCTAGTTGGGCGATGTCCTGTTCGGTTGCGACGGTGGCCATCCTCGGTTCCTCTAATGGTGAAGCCCCGGGCGGTTTGCCTCGGGGCTTGTATGCGTTGCGCACTCACGGGCATAGTGCACGAACGCTAAGGACATCTTGTGACATTGCGGTCGCGCTTGTCAAGTCGCGCTACTACATGCGGGACGTAGACGAACGTCGTGCCACACGATGTGCGGGTGCGCAGTCCGGTGTTGATCCATCGGTAAATGGTGCGCGTGGTGACGTTTGCGGCGAGAGCTGCGTCGGGGATGGTCAGCCAGTTGTGGATCACTCGTACTCCGCTCGGACTTGGGCGATGAGGTCGCAGTCGCGGCAATGCGCTGGGTCGGTAAGGCGCTGGTAGGTGGCTCGGCAGAGTGGGTCGTGGGCGTATGTGCTGACTGAGCCTGCGGACCATGAGCCGCTCATGGAGCGTCCGGCAGGTTGTACCCAGTCTGGTCGGCAGGTTGGTCCCGTAGGGCGTCGATAGCGGCGAGGGCTTCACATAATGCGTTGTTCCAGTTTGTCCCATCCCATGAAGGATCATCCGTCCACACCGTTTCCACCGCGTCCCGTGCTGCGTCCAGCGCCTCAACCCAGCCACGCCTACGACCGTCAGCCTCAGCCTGAGCAGATACATATGCGTAGTCGTCGTCCTCCATGCGCACCCGCTGCTCGCAGGCGCGGAGCCGGTCGCAGATGCAGTTGGCTTGCGCGTCGTCAGGATGTAGCGGGCCGTGCCCTGCCTGCATCTCGGGCACGGGGCACTCAGGCAGGTGACCGTGCAAATCTGACGCCTGCTGTTCGTTCTGCCAGGTCACGGGATGTCCACAGGACCGTGGACCTTGCGGCGCTTCCCTTTCCAGATCCAGGCGCCGCGCTTCTTTGAGTATTTCCACCGTCCGGTGAGGGCTTTCATGGCTGCTCCTCCGTGATTTGCATGATCAACATGAGGGTGGCGGTTCCACATCCTCGCCAGTCTGCGATCTCGTGGCTGTTGATCGCTGCTCGAACTTTGGCGTAGTGGGTGCCGCCGTTCCGGTGACATACGTTGTAGGCGAGGGTGCCTGAATGGGTGCTGGGGAAGTGGCTGCGGCAGACGTGATCCTGTAGGGGTTTGCGCTCGGGATAGCGCATCCAGCAGTTCGGGTGTGTGCAGGTGGTCATGCGGTCTCCATCCGAGTGATCTTCCGGCCTAGTGTCAGCCATTTGTCGGCGCTCCAGTAGTGCAGGGGCTCTCCGTCGTCGTCCCGGGGGGACTGGTCGCATTCAACGCTGTGGGGGAGGAGTGAGTCGGCGGGTCGGATGCGGGCGGTCAGCTGCCCGTCGCAGTCCGGTTCGGGGCAGGGGCCGACTTCGATCATCCTGACAGGGTTCGGGTCGTTGAGGGCTCGGGCGAGGGTCCAGTCGTCAAGGGTGTCGTTGACGAATTGCTTTGCCCACCTCTGTGACAGGAACCAGTCCAGTTGGTTGAGGATGAACCGGGCGATGGTGGGCAGGTGATCCAACGGCGGCTGCATGTGTCTTTCCTCGACGGCGACCCGGGCCCATGTAGTGAGGTTGGTGCGCATGTCGGTGCGGCATTGGACGACGCGGTGATTGAGATTGATCCCGGGGTCCGTAGAGCCACTAGGAAGGCCTGACAGGTTGGATGCACCCGAGGACACCAGACGGCGTTCTAAGGCGCTGTAGAGGGCTGGTATTTGTTCTAAGGCCCGTTCGGTGCGGGAGGCGTGCCAACGGCAGACGTTGAGGCTCGCGAGTGCCTCACGTTCTTCGTCGTTGCGGTGGGTCAATGGGCAAAGGCTCATGCGCCCACGACCAATGGATGACAGGACGGGCAGCGGTATGGCCTGCCGTCGTCGGACTCGGCGAACCGAGTGCGCTCATCGCAGCCGCCGCACCATTCGGGTTTGTTTGCGATGGCCCACGCATTGTTGAGTTCGGCGGCGGTGAGGATGTCGTCCCACGGCTGCGAGTAGCGGTCCACGAGGTAGCCGCGGACCCATGCGGCGGTGATGCGGGGATTGAGTACCTCAAACCACGACACGATCTTGACCTCGTCGGGGGTGAGGCGGGCGTCATGGCCTGCGGCCCACGCGAGCATGGCGGTGACTTCGGTGCGGTTCATGCCTCAATCTCCAATGCCATGTCGTCCTGAGCGGCGGCCCATGTCAGGAGGTTTCGGGTCTGCTGGGTGCGGGCTTCGGCTCGGGTGCCGGTTATCCGTTGCGGCAGGGGGTCGTCCTCCCAGCGGTCCTCGTTCAGCCAGGTGGCCGGGTGCGGGGTGAAGGCGTCCTCGCGGTTGGGGTCATGGCTGAACCGCAACGCGGCGACGATGATGGTCTGTGCGCTGGCCCGTTTGAGTGCCCGCTCCCACGCCTTCTTCGCTGCGCCTTTGCCGGTGCGTCGAGGGTAGGTCTGCCAGAACTCGGTGAAGCCGTCGTCAATGAGGGAAGTCACCGACGAGAGCGGGACGACCGATTCCCTAACTGAGTTGGGTGGTTCGTCGTTCGCCGACGAATCATTCATTAGGTCTAGGTTCGCTAAGTCTGATTCATTAGGTCTTACTTTGTTCATCACCGGCGGGGGACCGTCCACCACGGGTGGGGCACCGTCCACCGTCTGTGGGGGACGTATGGTCACGGGTGATGAGAGGTCCCCCACCTGTGGGGCACGTCCACCACGGGTGAGGTACCCGCATCCTGTGATTTGTTCCCAATGAACGTGGTAGAGGTTGCTCGTCCAATCGCCGTCGTCGCTCTTGCGATTGATGTAACAGAGCGCGCCGACCTCGACCAACTCATCCCGCGCCCGGTCAACGGTTGACGGACTCGCCACCATCACCTTTGCAAGCGTGGTGCGCTTAGGCCAGGAGGGTCGCTCCTCGTTGCCGTATCGCCTCAGAATCAAATAGAGCTTGATCGCGTTGCCGCTGATTCCATGCTCTAGTAACCAATGCGGGACCATCTCAAACGGCCCGCGTTCTACATGCCCTGCGCTATGCTGACGCACGTCAGCCACCTCCCATATAGGTGTCTGATGAAGGCCCCGGCGCAGGGATGTGTTGGGGCCTTCTTCGTTGTGAACTTGTGGTGGCAAGCCTACTCCTCGCAGGGTGATTCGTCCAACGGCTGACGACTCAAATGGGTTGCAAATACAGGGGATTTAGAACGGTGCTGGGGTTTCCCACGGGTCATCATTTGCAGTCGCGCCCGGCGCATTTGTCCTCGGCGTTTGCGTGCGCTCAACCTTGTTGACCTTGGCTGTCGAGTGACGCAACGCGGGACCAATCTCCAGCGCCTCAACCTCGGTCACGGTGCGCTTCTCGCCTTGCTTGTCGTCGTATGACCTCTGCTTCACCTTGCCGGTCACGATGACCCGCGTGCCCTTAGTCAATGACTCGGCCACGTTCTCCGCGTACTGCCGCCAAATGGAGCAACGCCAAAAGGTCGGCTCGCCGTCCTTCCATTGGTCACCGTCCTTGACCCGCTCGGTCTCGGCCACGGTGAAGTTGACGACCGCGGCTCCGGTGGGGGTGAACCTCAGTTCAGGGTCGCTCGTGAGGTTTCCGACGATGGTTATCTGTGCCACTTCTTCTCCTTTAGTTGTTGTCCTTGCCTGCCATGCCACGCCTAGCCCGGCCCTGCCCTGCGTCGCCCCGCCTGCCACGCCAAACCCAACCGAGCCGTGCCATGCCTTGCCCTACCTGATCCAGCCAGCCGTGCCATGCCAGCCAAACCTCGCCATGCCCAGCCCTGCGCCGCCGCGCCGGACCACACCGGGCCACACCTGGCCGAGCCCTACCTAGCCAGCCATGTCCCGCAAGTCGTCCAAGACCATCGCGGCGAACTCCTGCGAGTCACCCGCACGTCGTCGCAACCGCTCCCAATCACGGCGCAGCGATTGGAACCACGCCGACCGCATGGTGTCCGACGCGATCACGTCCTCCACGGGCATGTATCGGCCTGCGTCGGGTGCCGCGTCGTCCTCAATCACGCCACCTCGGGCGATCTCGGTCTCGCTGACGAACGCCCGCACGGCGATGGGCTCACTTGCCCCCGGGCGCTCAACGATCACGGTCACCGACCGGATCAGTTGCCCCGCCTGCGAAAGCCGCCAGCGGCGAGCCGCAACGGAGTCGTCCCAATCGAAACGGCGGTGCAGCGGGTGATCGGGGCGCTTGGCCTCCTCCACCACGAGGTTGGGGGTCAGTACCCCGTGCTTGTCGTAGATCGCCTGAAGTTCGGTCTGGACGCTCATGCCCCCACCACCTCGTAGGTGCCGTACGAACCGGACTTCTCGGGACGCCACTCACCGACGCCGTTAGTGCCTCCGGCATCCACGAGGGCCACCACGGAGCCAAGGTCAATGACGCTGGGGACGTACTCGATCCGCAACTTCGCCGACCAATCTCGGTATTCGGCTCGGTAACGGATGTCAGCGGTGCCCATGCCGACGCGCACCATGTCCTCGCGCAACGTGGGCTCGCCTTGGATCAACGCCAACTGCGTCCCATCAACCCCGATGCCGTCAGGCAAGAACGTGAACACCTGACGCAGCTCGGTCATCTTGACGCGCTTGCCAAACACGCGCCCGCCGCCCTTGACGGTTGCGGCCTTGAACGCCATGACAGGGAACCCATGTCGACCGTCCACGAATCGGTACATGCTCGACTCGTAATCAGCCTGCGGGTCTTTCACGGTCTTAGGCGTCTTGCGGCCTTGCTGGGCGTCCAACATCATCTGCTTGGCCTTCTCGGACCAGCGGTGGACGATCAGTGGGGCGGTGCCCTTGATCTCTATCTCCGCAACTTCGCGGGCAATCTTCTCCAAGGTGATCGTTGCAGGGTTTGTCACTTTGCCTTTCCTTTCTCTCGTGTTAGTTGCCTTCTTCTCTGGATGATGCGGATTTGGTCAGGGGTCATGCCGCCCCAAATGCCGAACGGCATTTGCTCGGTGAGGGCGTAGTCCAAGCACTCGGTTTGCACGGTGCAGGTTCGGCAGATGCTCAACGCCTCCCACCTGTCGGCGGTCTCTGTCGGGGCGCTGAACCACAGGTCCGGTTCCGGTGAACCGGAGCAGGCGGCGCGCTCACGCCACTCGGTCATGCCGCCTCCACCAGCAGGTACAGGTGCGGGTCTTTGGATGGCGGGTCAATGTGGACGGTCCAGGTGACGTACTCGGGAGAGTCATCGGCGATCACCCCGGCGTCCACGAGGCCGTCGAGGCACGGCTTGAGGGTCGCCACGAGGTTGTCGGCGTCCCTGCGGCGCTTGTCCCTCGGGACGTAGTGCAACTCGACGCGGATCGTCTGGAAGGGGCGCATGTAAATCGCCATGCCACCGACGTAGGACCGGACGGCCTTGACCACCGCGGCCTTCTTGCGCCAATGCATCCGGTCATTGAGGTTGAGCGGCGGCTTCGTGTACGGCAGTCGGATCACGGTCATTCCGGCATCCCCTCAATGTCTCGGGTGTAGCGGTCCCGCTCCCATGAGTGCCGCATCAGCCCTTCCTCATGCGCCTGCTTCGGGTGTTCAGTCACCCATGCGTGGCAGCGGCGGCACAAGGCTCGGCAGTTGGCCGGGTCCAGAATCGACCCGCCACGCGCCCGGGTGACGACCTCGTGAATCTCCGTGGACGGGTTCGTCCCGCAGCGCTCGCAGATGCTCCGCTCGGCGAGAAGCTGCTCAACGAGGGGGCGGCGCTTTCGGTAGATCGCCTCCCGCTTCTTAGATCGGAACCTCATGCGCCGACCCCCAGGAGTCGGAGCGCGAGCGCGGCCTGCTGGGGCACGACGCCGTTGCCCAGCATCTTCAGACAGGCGGCAGGCTTCAGACCGTGGCCGGTGACGTGGCCCTCAGGAAGGCCCATCATCCATTCCACAAAGTAGGGGGACAGTCGGGGTCGTCCGTTGGTGCCTGGGATAGTGGGGTCAGGTGCGGGTCGGGTGATGGACTCCCATCGCCGGATGGCGGGGGCGTACGTGCCCCAATCGACACGGCTACATTCGGCAGAGATTGGAAGTCCGTCTGCGGTTGCGGCAGCCCCCGCGAGTGATCCGCCACGGGAGTCGGGAGCAGCGCTGTCAGCGCCCTGGGGAGCGTGTCCTCCTGTATCACCCCGTCGCGCTGCCACGTCCAGCCGAGCGTCTGCTCCCGGCTGATCGGGCTGGGCAGGAGGCTGACCGCCTCCTGGTACAGGCTCGGGCCGTGGCCGTTCCCATTCTGATGATTGGCCTTCTGCTCCTGCTTCCAGGCTTCCCATTGCTCCGGCGTGTAGTTCGATCCCATGTCCATCACGGTCGGCGTCGGCAGTAGGGTCGGCAGGTCCCACAGGTTGGACCCGTATCCGCTGGCCGTTAGGTCCGGTGTCTCCCCGTGCTTCGCCGCCTGGGCGGTCGGCGTCGGCAGGACTGACCACGATAAAGATTCGCTTACGCCCGTGAGGAGCGCCGGCATCGGCAGCTCGTACAACTCCCCACCGAGCAGACATCCCCATGCAGGCAAGGTCTCCAAGGACATCGGCAAGCCCAAGAGACCTATGTCCGTCCACGTTCTCAAACACGGCGACCCCCCCCCTGCGCAGGACGCCCGAGCGAAGGGCATCGGCAATGAACGGCCAGAGATGACGCTCGTCATCGGTTCCCTTTCGTTGTCCTGCATGGCTGAATGGCTGGCACGGGTAGCCCCCGGTGAGTACGTCCACGGGCTCGACCGTCGTCCAGTCGATGCGGGTCACGTCCCCGAGGTTCGGCACGCCGGGGTAGTGGGCGGCGAGGACGGTGCAGGCGTGCTTGTCGATCTCCGAATACCAGGCGACCTCACCGCCGAGGACCGACTGCACGGCCATGTCCAGCCCGCCGTAACCCGTGAACAGGGAGCCGATCCTCACGACACCGTGATGCTCTCGGCCTGCGACATGGCCGCGATATACGCCTGAATGACCTCGTGGCTGAACCGGCCACGGTCCCCGACCTTGTAGCCGTTCGTGATCGCCCACACCCGCACGGCCTTCGGATCAATCCAGTCAGGGACGATGTTGCCGGGCTTGCGCTTCTCGGTCTGCTCGCTCACTTTTGCTCTCCTCTAGGTGTGCTGGCCGATGGGCTCGGCCATGAACTGATTGCGAATCGCCGCCGACAAGGTGCGACCCGTGTCCAACTGGGTGCCGATGGTGCGGATGCGCTCCCGGCAGGCCCGGTGCTTCGCCTGCGCTAACTCCGACTCCAGGGCCAGATCCGCGCAGACGATCACGGCCTGCGCCTTGCGGGCCTCAATCGACCCTTCGGCGGTCAGGTACGCCCGGGCGGCTGCGACCTCGTGGGCCTGCTTCGCCTTGACGGCGGCCTCGTCAAGGATCGCCACCTCATCGGTGGCGGCGTCCAGCAGGCGGGACAACTCCGACAGGCGCTTCACGATCTCGATCTGATTGGGCAGGCTCACGAGCGCTCGGTCTCCGCCCATGCGATGAGCAGATCGCGGAGCGCCTGCGTCAGCCGGACCCGCTCCTCATACGGCTGAGCGGCGAACTCTTGCGCGTTCGGGACTCGGATCATGCGTTGTTCCCGTAGGCGTGCGGGCTCGACTCACGGCCCCCTAAGTCCGCAGACCAGAGCTTCTCCACGTAGTGCTGAGTGAAGTAATGCCGCTCAAACCCGTTCACGCCGCCTGTGCCATAGGCGTCGCATTCCTTGCAGCGCCACATGCCCCGGTTGTTCTTCTCGGTCATGCCGCCCTCCAGACGCGCACGGGCCGGTTGTGGCACTCGCTGCGCTTGCTCGTCCGGTAACGCTCCGTCGCGGTAATAACGCCCCGCGATGCCATCGCCTTCATCAAGGCACCGAGCGCCCGAGGCTCATGGGTGGAGTAGGCCGGGTCAAGCCGGTCCCACACGTCGTCCGTGGTGAACTCACCGAGGGCTCGAGCCGTGGACGCGATCACCTGGAGGGCGTGCTGCTTCCACGCCTCATCCGCGTGATCGTCCACCCGGGCGATGGCCTCATCACGCGCCGCAAAAATGTCCAGTTGCATCATCGCCGCACCTCGGTCTCGTCCCGCACATACCCGCAGGCCGCGCACACGGCCACACCCGAGTCGGGCATGTGGTGGGGGCGGTCCTCGCGGCACATGCCGCAGCGGAACACCGGCAGCAGTTCCCTAGTCATCGACCATCACCTGCCGAAGCTCAGGATTCGCAGCCCGGTAGTGGTCAGCGATGACGGCTTTCATGGCCCGCTCCAGCCGATCCGCTGCGACAATCTCCGCGTCGTCAAAGGCGCGAGATTCGAACTCCTCAATCTCGCTGATCGCCCACGACGCCGCCCATGAGGACAGCCGGTCCACGGACACGAACCCGTCGCCGAACAGCAGGGCCACGGATTCCGTCCCGAAGGCGTTGTCCATGATCTTGCGGTTGAGCAGGTGCTTCTGCTTCTCGGTGATTTGCTGGAGCGGCATGAACCGCTGCAAGCGCGACGGCACCGTTCGCGGCACCCGGCTCGGGTTGAACGCGAGATCCGCCCACGCCTGCGGGGCGCTCATGCCGGTCACTCGCCGGCCTCCGACCCGGGAATATAGGCGTCGCCGAACGCAGCCAGATCACTCAGCCGCTCGGCCTCAGCGTGTTGCTCGCAGAAGTGCCGGAACACCCGCTGCACCCCGCCCTCGGCGGTCGGCAGGGCAATCCACCACCACTCCAGCGCGAGCCGCTCGCAGCCATCACAGGCGCAGAAGGTCTCGTCCTCAATCACGTCAAGGTCAGTCATGCGCCCACCTCCGTGCGTCGGGCCTGCCAGGCGACCCGCAGATCCGCGCCCACCTCGTCGTCCAAGTGATGCGCGGCGATCTCGTCGGCAACGCGCTTGAGCTCAATGAACGTCTCGGCGCGCAGGATTGCGGCGAGCCATGCGGTCGTTTGCTCCTCGGTCGCCACCGGGCGCGGGGCCGTGAAGGTTGTGGAGATGTCGTCCTTGCTCCACAGGTCCAGCGCCACCCCAAACCGCATCGCGGCATTGCGGATCGCGTTGCCGATTGAGCCCTTCGTCTTGTCATACGGGTCCGAGCCCTGCGGCTCGCCGTACCCGAGGCGCGTCACCCCAGCGACGGTCAGCCGAATCCACAGCCCGCCCCGCTCATCAAACTTCGGCAGCCCGTCCGCGTCGAATGCGACCGGCTCCCAATTCCAGGTGGCGTCAATCTCCAGCAGCCGCTGGGTGACGGCGGCGTGGCCGACGAAATCCAACGTCACCCCGCCCTTCGGCAGATGCGAGATCGCGGACTTCGGGAACGGGGCGCGCAGGGCTGCGGCCTGCTCGGGGGTCATCGGGCCACCGCCAGCCGGTCACACTTGCCGCCGTTGCTCCAATGCCGCCAGCCGCGACCCTCGTCGGCGGTGATGACGGCGACGAACCCTGCATCCTGCGCCCACGGTGCCCACTTCTGGATCGGGGTCTTAGCCAACTTGCGCTGGATGCTGTTGGCGTGAGCCTTCGGCGTCCCATGCTCAATGAGCCGGTCGCGGACCATGAAAGACAATCCGCGCCGCCATTGACGGTCCAAGAATTGCCATCGGCCCATCGCGGATGAGTTCTCGCTTCGGTTGCGGGCCTTGTAGTTGCCGTGGCTCTCGCGCTCCGACACGCACCGGGCGAACCGCTGCCAGCGCCTTGGGATCTGCGACGCAGACACCTGTGAGTGAATGACTGCCGCTGTGCCAGCCGTCGCCGGACCAGCCATGACAACGGCCTGCAAGATCAGAGCCTCAATCATCGGGTCTCCCACTTGCGGCTCATCGCCTCCGAAAACCGAGCCCGCTCCCGCTCCTCAGACCGAGCCGCAGAGGCACGCCGGAACTCCAATGTCAGGACTGAGAAGAACCACGCAGTCGGCGCAGCGAACAGGCCAAGCAACAGGCCAAGGGTGAAGTCCAGCCAGTTCATCGTCCACCGCCTACAAGGCGCAGGACAGGAGTTGAAGGCTCGGCGACGATTAGCGCCGCCATGTAATCAAGGTCATCCAGGAGCACCTGCTCCCGGGCCTTCGCACGGCGCTCCGCGTGAGAAACGCCGATCCAATAGCACACGAATCCTGTGGGGAGTGCGAGCCCAATGAGGGCGAGGACGATAGCCAGATCCAGATTCATTGCGATACCTCTCAAAGGAATGCGGGGGACCGTGGCTGGTAGTCGCAGGGGCCACGGCCCCCCGCTCCGGTGGGGGTATTCAGTTGTGTGTGCGCTGCCCTTGCGGGCTCAGGCCGGCAGGAGGTCCGACCCGTTCATGCCCCTCTCATGGGCATGACAAAGACCCCCGCACCGGGACTGGGGGGTGAGCCGGTGCGGGGGTGGTGTGTGGGTTGGCAAAGGCATGGACGGTCAATGACCGATTTGGATTAGGGGTTT
>Ga0255147_1000528_pt1 | contig 10569 bp, 9 predicted proteins | sample Atl_Miss_RepA_8h_FD_183034 | JGI IMG/M metagenome (GOLD analysis project Ga0255147, IMG submission 183034) | Freshwater microbial communities from Altamaha River, Georgia, United States - Atl_Miss_RepA_8h | ecosystem: Environmental > Aquatic > Freshwater > River | place: USA: Georgia | collected... | reverse complement strand
GCTCGACCTGTCGCTCATGTTCGTGGTCGCGTGCGTGATGATCGCTTACGACTGGGTGCTCGCGGTGGTGGCGTTTGCAGTCGTGGCGCCGCTCATCATCGTGTTGCGGCTTGTGCAGCGCCGCTTGGTGCAGGCTTACGACCGTGTGCGCGAAGGCAACGCACAGATGCTGTCTGCCGTTAGTGAGACAGTTGCAGGTGTGGAGACGCTGCAGGCCTACGATGCCGTTGAGCCAGCTCTGCAACGTGTGCAGGCAACTACCAAGCGTCGGACGCGCGCATCGATTCGCGCCGGCTTCATCGGGGCTTTGCTGTTTCCGTCAGGTGAGGTATTCAGTGTGTTCACCGTGGTGGCGGTCGTGGGCATCGGTGTGTGGCGTGGCGATGCAGCGGGATTGACGGCGGGTTCGCTCGTCGGCTTCATGTTTCTCACCTATCGATTCTTAGAGCCGATTGCTGAATTCACCGAAGTGATTGACCAGACGCAGACGGCGGTGGCAGGTTTGCGTCGCGTGCTTGGCATTCTCGATACGCCGATTGGTCCGCCTCCTGCCACGAACCCGGTGGCGTTACCACCCGGTCGTCTCGGGGTGGCATTGCACGATGTGACGTTCGCTTATGCACCGCGCGATGACGAGCCCGCAACCAATGTGTTGACGTCGTTGACGCTCACGATTCCGCCGGGGCAGCACATCGCGCTCGTCGGTGAGTCAGGTGCAGGCAAGACGACCGTCGCTCGATTGGTGGCGCGACTGGCAGACCCGACGAAGGGGCGAATCACCATTGGGGCCGTCAACGTGAAGCACGTCGCCAACGATGATCTGCGCCGACGGCTGACGGTTGTGCCGCAAGAGCCGTTTTTGTTTGCCGACACCATCGCGTACAACCTGCGCTTCGCCGCACCTCAAGCGACCGACGTCGAGTTGCACGCCGCGGTGCGTTCACTCGAACTCGACGACTGGGTGGCGTCGCTGTCTGAAGGATTGCACACGCAAGTCGGACAGCGGGGCGCGGCACTCGCGGCCGGTGAGCGCCAGATGGTCGCTCTCTTGCGTGCGTCGTTGGTGAACCCTGACGTTCTCATTCTGGACGAAGCGACTTCATCGGTCGACGCACTCACTGAGGTGCGCATTGCTCGCGCGCTGCGCAAGTTGTCGGCGGGGCGAACAACGATCTCGATTGCCCATCGTCTGTCGACTGCGGCACGAGCAGACCGCGTGGTGTTGCTCGCCAACGGCCAGATTCTTGAAGACGGCTCGCACGAAGCGCTGATGGCCCATGGGGGAGAATACAAACGCATGTATGACGCCTGGCTGACCGCGACCCGAGCGTGAGTCGCTGTATGGCAGGTGGCGCACGACTTGTCGCGGTACTCGCTCTGGTTGCGGTGTCGGCGTGTGGTGGCGACAGCGTCGCAGACACCTGCGAGCAGGCGGGTCTACTCGAGAATGCTCGAGCGCGAGTAGAACGAGCTGTCACGACTCTCGAGCAAACGTCGCAACTTGAACTCGAAGAAGCCACGCTCGACATCGTTGATCGTCTTGCGCTACTGCGTGAGGTTGCACCGCGTGACTTACGTTCGCCACTCGGCGTGCTGCTTGCGGCCTATGGTCAACTCACGGTCAGCCTCGGCAACATTGGCTGGAGTCCAACGCTGGCCGCCAACGATGCGGCAGTTCAGACGGCCCGTCGCGCATTCACCGACCAGTCGGTGGCGACTGCTAACTCCACTCTTGCTGAGTGGGTCGAAGCGCAATGTGGTCGGGAGCAATCTGCAATCGATCCTGCGTTCGCTGCAAGTGGTAGCACCTTGCCGATGCCTGAGGTGAGTGAAGAGCCGTCACGAGATGCCGACGAAGGGTCGTCAGTGAACGAATCTGAATTGCAGGCGATCGGGTACATCATCGGCGAGACCTATGGGGTGGCGCTCGAGGCGAGCGACGCCGAATGTGTGGCGCGAACCCTCGGCGTGACGTTTGGCGAAGCGAGCGATGTGACGCTTGGCGACACCGAATTCTTTGCGGAAGTGGTGAAGGTGTTCGCATCGTGCGGGGTGACGACACCGCCAACGACTACACCGCCAATGACCTCACCCGACAACTAGCCTCAGCGCGTGCATCTCACTCTCATTCGTCACGCCGAACCTGAATGGGTGCGCGACGGTCTCAGTCAAGATAACCCGCCACTCACTGCGCGCGGCCACCGCCAAGCCCGTCGGCTCGCTGATCGACTCGAAAACGAACACTTTGACCACGTGTACGTCTCGCCGCTCTTGCGCGCCCGTCAAACCGCGGCTCCAATCCTCGATGCACAACGCCGTGGCGAAGTGATTGAGCCATGGCTGGAAGAGATCCGTAGCCCGATTTGGCAGGGCAGTCCGGCCGAGAAAGCCGAAGCTGCCTACCGAGAAGAGAAGCGTCGCCCAGCGCTCGAGCGCTGGCATGGCCTCGAAGGCGGCGAACCGGTGAGTGAATTCACCAAGCGCATTCACCAAGGTGCGAATGAGTTCTTGGCCGAACGTGGCATATACCGAATCGAGCACGAACTTCCCGTGTGGCATATCGAAGAGCCAGGTGATCGCCTCGCCTTCGTCGCCCACGCCGGCACCAACAGCGTGTTTATCTGTCACCTGCTTGGCTTGGCACCAACCCCGTGGGAATGGGAACGCTTTGTCATCGGACACGCGACCGTGAGCCGGCTCGAAGCGTTACAACTTGGCGATGGCTATACCTTCAGCCTGACGCGGCTGGCCGACAACTCGCATCTCGAGAGCGCCGACCACACGTATTAGGCGTCTGCGTTCGGCGCAGAGGCGATCTAGCAAGCGAACCCGCGGGGCGACGTGGTTCTCACATCGCGCCGCCCCGCGGCTCGCCCTGCCTCGCGCGTGGCCACGCTTGAGGAAGGTCTCTTTTGCGTTCCCTTACGACTGTGGGCGCGGCTCGGTGATGTGGCAGGCGTTGACTGCTGCCACGATCGGTGTCGGGTCGATTGCTGCACCGCCGCGCGGGTGCACTTCGAAGTGCAGGTGTGGGGTGGTGGTGTTGCCGGTCGAACCGTTGGTGCCCAGAATCTGACCCGCCTTCACCACGGTGCCCACGGTGATGTTTGGGGCAATGGTGTCGAGGTGGGCGTAGAAGAAGTAGGTGCCATCAGCCATGGTGAGACGCACGCCGTTGCCAGTGAGGGATGCATTGTTGTACACCTTGGTGATCGTGCCGTCGACGACGGCGTAGATCAGGTTGCCGCGCGGTGCGATGATGTCAACACCTTCGTGCAGGCGCGTGCCACGCGACTCCTGCCAGGTATTGGTGAATGAGCAGCGACCTTGCACGGGGAAGACCTGAATCTGCGGAATGCCGAGCGACTCAAGCGAGGGAATCAGCCCGAGCGCCTGGGCGGTCGGGAAGTCGACGGCCTGCGATGCATGCAATCCGCGACTGGTCTGAAAAGCGCCGAGAGCAATCGACGTGGCGACACCGAACACGCCGTCAGCGCCACCCTTGACCTCGATACCCGCGTTGATCAGCGTCTGTTGCACGAGGCGCACTGCGTCGCTGCGCTGACCGCGCGATGGCAAAGCATTGGGGTCGAGTTGGGTGAGGGCACTGGCGGTTGCCGCAGCGGGCTGGGCAACTGCAGGTTGTGCAACGACGGGCTGAGCGACCACGGGCTGAGCGACCACAGGCTGCGCAACGGCTGGAGTCGTGGGCATCTGCACTGCTGGCTTGGCGACCGCGGCGACTGGTGCCGGCGGGGCAACATCAACGAGACCGAGAGCGAATGCAGTTGCATGATCGAGCGTCTTGGTGACAGGCAAGCTCTTGCGACTCTGGAAGGTGCCGAGCGCAACCGTCGTGGCCACGCCGAAAGCGCCGTCAGCACCACCCTTCAGGATGACGCCGTTGTTGATGAGTGCCTGTTGCACGGTCCAGACTGCTTCACCTTGGTCGCCCGACTTCGGCAGCGTTTCGGGGGTCAAGCGCGTGACGACGATGAGACCAAGAAACCGAGCGGTTGGTTCGTCGACCGTTCCGCTCACCTTCAGGCCCACGGCCTTTTGCAGGTTGCGCAAGGTCGCCTGAGTGCGGGCCGAGAAGACTCCATCGACTCCGCCCTTCAAGGTGAAACCGCGGGCCACCATCGCCTGTTGCAGACGCACGACGTCGTCGTTGGCATCGCCCAAGACGGGCAGAGTGTTCGGGCGGGCGGCAGTCTGCGACGCGTTGGCCGGCAGCGTCGCCGGGGCGATTGACGGGGCCGTGGTGGCACGTGTGGCAGCGGCAGGCTGGGCCTGCGCGGTGGCTGGGGCAGCGAGCCCCAAGACGATGCTGGTAGCAAGGGCGGTGAGAACCATGTGCGTAACTCCTTGGTGAGATCCGCAGAAGGGATCGGCCTCGGAGGCGCAAACTTGAGGAAATTCTCACGGAAACAGGTAGTGTGACCACGTATAGTGGTCAACAGATACCCTCAGTAGGGTGTTCAACGCTCAGCGTGGTTTAGTCGAGCTGTTCGTAACGCCGAGTGGCGAGCAGCCAGCCGTTTGGTCCGCGTTCGTAACGGTCGTGTAAGACCGCGATCCGCGAACCGAGCGACCCGTTGCGGCGCTGAAAACGCTCGGTGACCGTCACTCGACCACTTGCGGTGCCAGCGGCTTCATCGACGCGTACGACCACGATTTCGGGGCTTTGCAGCGTCCAGCGTTCGGCCGAGAATTGCTTGCCAAAGAACGCTGTCAACTCGTCGGTGCCTTTGGCGCTGGTGCCGTCAGGCGACTGCAAGTGCCCGGCCGAGGTCCACTGCGCGAGCCAGGTGGCGAGGTCGCCTCTCAATTGAGCGTCGGCGATGGTTGCTATGAGCTGGCGCAAGGCCGCGTCGGTGATCGCCGTCGGTGCATCGCCTGCGCCAACACTTGCCGCTGGGGCAGTGGCGGTGCGCGGCGCGGGTTTGGTGGTGCGTCGCCCATCACGAATATCGTCTGGCGAGAGCCCCGTTTCAAACGCCGCCAGTGAGCGCAAGGTGCGCATCAATTCTTTTCGCTTCACGACACCCTCGTGAGCTGCGAACTGCACCGCGAGACCGTCGATCACTGCGGTCAATCGCATCGCAGAGATGCGCGGCTGTTCACAGCGGAACTCGCCCGTCTCATTCCCACGTCGCAAGACTCGTTCGAGGAAGGCAATCGATTGTTCGTCGAGTTGTTGACTGATGCTCTTCATCAAGGGGTTGCGCAGGGCCTCGCCCCAGGCGTCGATCCACAACATCCACTCGACGTCGTCGCTACCTTCGGGAACGTAACTTTCAATGAGCCGCCACAGTTGCGCAGTTGCTGATTGGCCAAGTTCGATGTCACGTTCCATCTCGGCCAAGTCTTTGCGGGCGTAGTACTCAAAGGCGGCCGCTAGAAGCGCTTCCTTTGAATCAAAGTGATAGTGAATGAGACTGTTCGACACGCCAAGCCGCTTGGCGACATCCGCCACACGCGTGCCGGCAAAGCCACGCTCGATGACGACCTCGCACGTGGCCTCAAGAATCTCCACACGACGGGCTTCGACCGCGTACTTTTTCACGACGAGACAATAGTTCTGCGCTTGCCTAGCCTGACGCCGTGGCGCGGACCGTGAACCCCGACTCGGTTACCACCCCGAGTCTTGATGAGGGCGGTCGCCCGAAGCGCTCGCTGTCGTTGCGCCGATACCGAGTCATCGTCTGGGTGGCATTTGCCTCGCTCTACGTCATCATCGTGACGGGTTCGCTGGTGCGGCTCACAGGTTCGGGCCTTGGTTGCATCGACTGGCCGGCGTGCAATGAGGAACGTTTCGTCGATGTCTCGACACCGCACGCAGCGATCGAACAACTGAACCGGCTGTTTACCGGCGTGGTGGCCGCCAGCGTGGTTGCCGCGGTGCTCGCAGCCTTCTTCGTGCGACCTCGTCAACGTCGCCTGGTACGCCTCGCGCTCTGGCTCGTTGTCGGGGTGCTCGCCCAGGTCGTGCTCGGTGGCATCGTGGTGCTCACTGGTTTGCACCCCCTGAGCAACATGGGCCATTTCTTGTTGTCGATCGCCCTGATGTATGGCGCCTACCTGTTAGTTGACGCGGTGTCGACCGACGGTCAACGCGAACTGCCTCTGCGACGGTCGCTGCGGCCCACTCGCGCGGTGCGCCCGCTTCAGGGTGGCCCGCTTCTGGCGACCTCTCGGGTCATCGTCGTGCTCACGCTGGCGGCCATCGTTACTGGCACTGTCGTGACAGGCACTGGCCCTCACGCTGGCGACGAGTCGGCTCCGCGGTTCGATTACCTCATCACTTCGGTGGTACGCGTGCACGGTACGGCGGTATGGCTCGCAGTGCTCGCGTCGCTGTGGCTTGGCTGGCAATTGTGGCGCAGGGGCGCCGATCAACGCGTGCAACGCGCCTTTGAGTGGTTTCTCTTTCTCGCGATTCTGCAGGGCGGGCTTGGGTATCTGCAGTACTTCACTGGGGTGCCCATGCCTTTGGTGGCACTGCACGTGGCGCTCAGCGTCGTGGTGTGGCTGGCAGCATTGCGCTTGACGACCATTGTTCGGCGCTATGTCTCGTGTGACACAATGGCTTGATGCCAAGGTGGGGTAGGCGATCAGCCGTTGCGTTTCTTGGCGTGGTGCTCGGCCTGGGGGCGGCCGCCCCGGCCATGGCGCAAGTCTCTGATGACCTCGGAGTGATCGGTCAGTTGCAATACACCGATGCGGCGGGAAACAAAGTCTTCGTGGCCGATGTCGACGTGTCGATTGACGATGTCGGAGGCGCTACCACCGACGCCGACGGAAGTTTTCGAATCCCAGTTCCTGGGCCCGGCGAATACACCATCAGGCTTGATATCGCTACTTTGCCCGAGGGTGTTGCGTTAAAGGACCCTGAACGTGCCACGTTGCAAGCGAAAGTGAGTGAGAACGCTGATCAGCGAGTCATCTTCCCCTTGGTGTTCGGCGATGGTGGCGCTCAAGGCGCCGAGAGCAATTTCTCGGTGCGACGCATCAGCCAGTTGACGCTCGAAGGAATTAAGCTCGGGCTCTATCTTGCGATGGCGGCGATTGGCTTGTCGCTCATCTTCGGCACAACGGGTTTGGTGAACTTCGCACACGCTGAGCTCATTACCTGGGGCACGTTGATGGCGTACTTCTTCAACATCTACGGCCTGGTCGCCACGTTCGGCTTCTTGTCAGCTCTACCGCCACCGTTCGGCGGGGGAGTCAACTTCGTCTTCGCCACCCTGCTCGCCACGATCATGGGAGGCGTCATGGGCTATGTGCTTAATCGTGTGGTGTTTCGCACGGCGCGCAATGCTGGCGTGTCGCTCCTCGCACAGATGGTGATGACAATCGGTCTTTCGATTCTGCTGCGATATGTGTTCGTGTACTACTTCGGTAGTCGTTATCGCGTCTACAAGGATTACGCAGCCCAACGTGCAAACGAATTTCTGGGTATGGAACTCACCAGTCGCGACGCGACGGCAATGGCAGTATCGGTCGTCATCCTCATCGCTGTCGGTCTCGGGCTCACCCGCACCCGCACGGGTCGCGCCATGCGTGCAGTCAGCGACAATAAAGATCTCGCCGAGTCGTCGGGTATCAACGTTGAACGCGTCATCTCGCAGGTGTGGATCTACGGTGGGGCACTCGCCGCACTTTCAGGCACGTTCTTCGGCTTTGACACCGTGAAGTGGGACCTCGGCACTCGCATCTTGCTGCTGGTGTTTGCCGCCATCACGCTTGGTGGCCTCGGCACGGCGTTCGGGGCACTCGTCGGTGCGCTCATTGTTGGTGTTGTCATCAACTGGTCGACGCTCTTCATCGACACGGAGTTGAAGAACATGACCGCCCTGATTGTGCTGATTCTCGCGCTGCTGTTGCGACCCCAAGGCATTCTCGGCAAGAAGCAACGGATCGGCTGAGCTATGGACTGGGGATTCATCTTCGAACGCACCTTCTCGGCCATGATCGGCCCCGAGGTGATGGTGTACGCATTGGCGGCCGTCGGCCTCAACGTGCACTTCGGCTACACGGGTCTTATGAACTTTGGGCAAGTTGGTTTCATGGCCGCAGGTGCCTATGGCGTTGGTGTCAGCGTGTTCTGGTTGGGGTGGAACTTCTGGGTCGGCGTGCTGTTCTCGTTCGTCTACTCGGCCGTGCTCGCGCTGCTGCTCGGCATACCTACCCTGCGACTACGAGCCGACTATCTGTCGCTCGTCACGATTGCGGCATCAGAGACGATCAGACTGCTCGCGCGCTCACGCGTTATGCAGCCCATTACGGGCGGCGTCGAGGGCGTCAACCAATTCGCCGGTCCGTTCTACGACCTGAGCCCGTTCGAGCTGGGCAAGTTCTATTCATTCGGGCCGTTCAAGTACCTCGGTCGCGATGTTTGGGTGTTGCTTGTGGGCTGGACGATCCTCATTCTCGTGACATTGATGGTGCGCGCGCTCATGAAGTCGCCGTGGGGTCGCACCCTGCGCGCAATTCGCGAAGACGAGGACGCGGCGCGAGCACTCGGCAAGAACGCCTATTTCTACAAGATGCAATCGCTGATGTTGGGCGGCATGATCGGTGGAGTTGCGGGCATGCTGCAGGTCATACAAAAAGCGTCGGTGCAAGCCGACACCTTCAACCCCGTGATCACCTTCACCATTTGGACCATTCTCATTGTCGGTGGCGCTGGTCGAGTTTGGTCGCCAATCGTAGGTGCTTCCATCTACTGGACTCTCATCGTTTTCGTTGAGAACACACTGCGACAGCTGCCTGAGGGCACGCGTCTAAGTCTCGAGCGCACCATTGAGCTCTCTGATTTCAACATTGCGATGCTGCGCTTCATCCTCGTCGGATCCGGCCTCTTGCTCTTGGCGCGTTTCCGTCCGCAAGGAATCTTCGGTTCGCGAGAGGAGATGGCCCTTGACCGTCGCTAGCGCCGCCAACGACAACACCCCAGTGGTGACCGCAACGAGCGTCGTCAAGACGTTCGGTGGCTTGCGGGCCGTCGACGTAGAGAAACTCGAGATCCGCCGCAACAAGATCACTGCCCTCATTGGGCCAAACGGGGCGGGCAAGACCACCTTCTTCAACTTGCTGACGGGTTTCGACAAAGTTGACTCAGGCACCATCACGCTTGACGGTCAGGTCATCACCGGTAAGCCACCACATCAGTTGGCGGGTATGGGAATGGTTCGCACGTTTCAGTTGACCAAGGTGCTCTCGAAACTCTCGACCATTGAGAATATGAAGCTCGGAGCGCTCCATCAGCGTGGCGAGAAGTTCTGGTCGGCCCTCGTGCCCGGCTCATGGACGAAACAAGAACGAGAAGTCGAGGCTCGTGCTGACGCAATCTTGCAGCGCTTCAATCTCACGCACATGCGCGATGAATACGCCGGCACCATGTCGGGCGGCCAACGCAAGCTGCTCGAGATGGCTCGTGCGCTTATGACCGATCCGCGCGTCGTCATGCTTGACGAGCCAATGGCGGGCGTGAACCCGGCGCTGGCCCAGAGCCTGCTCGAGTTGATCAAGGCGTTGCCAGGTGAGGGGCGCACCGTTATTTTCGTCGAGCACAACATGGATGTCGTGCAAGAAATCAGTGACTGGGTGGTTGTTATGGCCGAGGGTCGAATCATCGCCGAGGGAACACCGGCAGAAATCAAGAGCAACAAGGCAGTCGTGGATGCGTATCTTGGCGCACATCACGGCGAAGATCTCTCGCAGGTCGAGCTGTCATGACTACGCCAGCGCAAGGCGAAGTGCTGCTTGAAGCCAAAGACGTAACGGCGGGCTACACGCCTGGCGTGAACATTCTTAACAACTGCTCGCTCACCTTGAAGCGGGGCGAAATTGTGGGCATCATCGGCCCCAATGGGGCAGGCAAGAGCACGCTCTTGAAGTCGCTTTTCGGGTTGCTGTCAGTGCAGTCGGGTTCGATCACTCATCGTGGCGAGTCCATCGTCGGCTTGCACGCCCACGAATTGGTCGAGCGGGGGATTGGGTATGTGCCGCAGCGTGAGAATGTGTTCCCCTCGCTCACGATTTTGGAGAATCTTGAGATGGGCATCTACCTGAAACCGAAGAAATACCGCGAGCGCTCGGAGTTTGTGATGAACATGTTTCCGCGCCTTGCCGAGCGAAAGAATCAGCGCGCCGGTTCGCTGTCTGGTGGCGAGCGTCAGATGCTGGCGATGGGTCGCGCATTGATGATGGACCCAGAAGTCATCCTGCTCGATGAGCCATCGGCTGGCTTGTCGCCGGTGCTGCAAGACCAGGTGTTTGTGCGCACACGCGAGATCAACAAAGCCGGAGTCAGCGTGGTGATGGTCGAACAGAATGCGCGTCGCTGCTTGCAGATTTGCAATCGGGGGTATGTGCTCGATCAGGGCACCAATGCCTACACCGACACGGGTGACAAACTGCTGCATGACCCGAAGGTCATCGAGTTGTACCTCGGCACGCTCGCTTCATAAGCGTCAAACCGCTTCGCGAAGAGTTGTCGTGCTCTGTGGTTGTCAGGCCTCGAGCAGCGTGGTGAGAGTGTCAGCGAGCGCCGCGAGCACC
>Ga0255147_1000517_pt1 | contig 10766 bp, 8 predicted proteins | sample Atl_Miss_RepA_8h_FD_183034 | JGI IMG/M metagenome (GOLD analysis project Ga0255147, IMG submission 183034) | Freshwater microbial communities from Altamaha River, Georgia, United States - Atl_Miss_RepA_8h | ecosystem: Environmental > Aquatic > Freshwater > River | place: USA: Georgia | collected... | reverse complement strand
GGCAAAATTGATGGTTGTCCACAAAGTTATCCACAGATTATTCAATACACCGCTAAATGAACCAATCGGCACCAATTATCGTTAAAGTTGTTGTTGATCGGCCACTTAATGACGCATTTGATTACTTATGGAATTCAGCCTCTCTTGGTGCTAAACCCGAGATTGGGATGTTGGTTGAGGTTCCTTTTGGACGTACAAATTTGGTCGGTCTAATCATAGAAGTAAGTAGTTACACTCAAATAAATCAAACCAAATTAAAAAACGTTCTTCAAGTCGCCCCTTTGATCCCACTTGACAGCCGTTTGATGCAGTTGGGGTACTTTGCATCTCAATATTACATTCATGGACTTGGCGAAACGCTCATTTCAGCAATACCCAAATGGTGGCGTACAAGTACTCACTGGAATAAGCCACTACAACAATTAATTGCAAAGGAAAGGGCGACAGCGCAATCAAACAGTAAGAAGAAGATTGCCCAGAATCAGCTCAATGAAGAACAAACGCATGCAATTCAGATACTGAGTAACCATCAAGCAGGAACATTTAATACATACCTCCTCAATGGGGTTACCGGAAGTGGGAAAACCGCCGTTTACCTTACGTTCATTGAATCCTTGTTAAAACTCGATCGCGGCGCCCAAGCATTAATCATGCTGCCCGAAATTAATCTAACCCCACAATTACAAAGGCGGATTCAGGAGCACTTCCCCGAAGAGAACTTAGCGATTCTCCACAGTGGATTAACAGAAAAACAACGTGGCATTGCGTGGCATCAAGCAATGACAGGGGCGGCGCGCATTGTATTAGGCACGCGTTTATCGATCATGACCCCGTTGCCAAAATTGGTAGCGATCATTGTCGATGAGGAAAATGACAGCTCATTTAAACAACAAGAGGGTCTCGGGTATTCGGCACGCGACCTCGCCATTTGGCGTGCAAAAAATGAACGACTTCCAATCATTTTGGTATCGGCAACTCCATCTTCCCAGACTTGGCACGCAGTAAAAGAGGGCCGCTATCAAGAAATTCGATTGACTGGTCGGGTTGGGGGGTTTCAGTCACCGAGTGTTGAGTTAGTGAGTCCTGATAAATCATCCGGCTCAATCACCATTAACTCGAAAATGATTTCGGCACTTGAGGATAACCTTCATAAAAACCGACAAAGTCTAATATTGATTAATCGCCGCGGCATGGCCCCGGTGATTACATGTTTATCTTGTGGCTGGTTAAGCGAATGCAACAACTGTTCAAGCTATATGGTGATGCATCGCCAGCTGGGCCACTTTAAATCGCCCATGATGTGTTGCCATCATTGCGGTAAAGTAAAGACCATTCCTCAAAGATGTGCACTGTGTGGCGATGCAGATTTACAACCGCTGGGAAGAGGAACCCAAAAAATTGAAGATCAGCTGCAAACACTGTTTCCAGAAGCCAAAGTATTACGAGTTGATGCGGACACTGCACGAACAAGTAAAAAAAGCGAGGCACTATTTGAAGAAATACATGATGGTTCAGCACAAATCATCGTTGGCACACAAATGTTAGCTAAAGGGCATGATTATCAAAATATCGGCCTAGTTTGTGTATTGGATGCAGACGCTAGGCTTTATTCGAATGACTATATGGCACCAGAGCATTTATTTGCCCAACTCGTTCAGGTTGCTGGGCGAGCTGGTCGCTTTAGCGGTGAACCAACACAAATATTGATTGAAACTCGTTATCCAAACGACCCGGTTTATCAATATATAAAAACATTTGATCTGGCAGGATTTATGGAGAATTTAATGTTAACGCGTCAGGAGGCAGGACTGCCCCCATTTGGTTACCAAGCCTTGGTGCATGCCGAGGCAAAGCAAAGGCAAGAAGTGTTGGCATGGCTAAACCATACAAAAGAATATTTACAAAGCATCGCAGATACTCAAGCCGGAATTACCATTTTTGATCCAGTACCAAAATCAATTGCTCGCCTTGGGGGGTGGGAGCGGTCGCAATTATTAATAGAGTCGCGACAGAGAGGACCACTTCAAGCTTTACTCAGTGCTCTTGACCAATACCTGCGGGAACGATCAGTTGGACGAATTTCAAAAATCAGTAAAGTACGCTGGTCAATTGAACGCGACCCATTGATTATTTAATTATTAAGGCCCGACTCATATTGTTGGTTGGGCATTAATGATGCAAGCTCCAAATTAGATGTTGCTTCGTCATCTGCTTTGATCTTAAAGAGCCAAACATCGTAAGGCTGAGTATTAATCCTTTCAGGATTTTCAGTAGCTGTAGCATTAATTTCAGCAACGACACCACTAATGGGAGCATGAATATCACTTGCTGCTTTAAGCGATTCAATCGTAGCGCATGCTTGACCTTGTTTTAAGCAAGATCCGATATCTGGAAGCTTTAGAAAAAGGATATCGCCGAGCGCTTCTTGGGCATGATTGCTAATACCAACCCAATAAAGGCTATCGTCACCACGTTTAATCCACTCATGAGTTTGAGCAAATAAAAGATTGCTAGAAATATTCATTAGAATATTTTAACGACTCTAATTAAAAGTTTAATAATACCGACATGACTTTAAAGCTCGCAATTGTTCCCGTGACCCCGTTCGAGCAAAATTGCTCGATCGTGTTTTGTGAGAAAACAAAAGAGGCGGCTGTTGTTGATCCGGGCGGGGATTTGGAGAAAATTGAGGATGCCTTATCGAAACTTGATGTCAAACTTTGTAAGGTGTTATTAACGCATGGTCATTTAGATCACTGTGCCGGGGCGAAAGAGCTCGCAAAAAAATGGCAGGTTCCCATAGAGGGCCCCCATCACCTTGAAAAATTTTGGCTTGATCAGCTTCCTGAGCAAACAGTACGGTTTGGTTTTGGGGAGGCCGAACCCTTTGAACCGGATCGCTGGTTACTTGATGGCGATACGGTTCAGCTTGGAGAGCATGAACTCAAGGTGTTCCATTGTCCTGGGCACACACCTGGCCACATCGTGTTTTATGATGAGCCAACCCGCCTGGCATTTGTTGGCGATGTTCTATTTGCTGGCTCAATTGGGCGTACTGACTTTCCGAGAGGCAATCATGCAGATCTGATATCTGCAATCAAAACAAAGTTATGGCCGTTAGGAAACGACGTGCATTTTGTACCAGGTCACGGCCCAATGTCGACCTTCGGCCGCGAAAGGCAAAGCAATCCCTACGTGGGGGATGGCGTTTAAGTTTTAGCGGAGCCGGTACGGTGAGTGCGGTTATAGAGGCAACTGGCGCAAATCCAACGCTGTTTTCGGTTGCTTGTAGGAATCCAGGTGCCGCCTTCCAACCTTTTTTCCCGGCTGCATGAAGAGCAAAACTTAAGGCTGGGAGAAGTATCTTGGGTGGGAGTTGGGGTGGTTGACGTGGTCATAACGGAATCTGATAAATCTTCTCGAAACCATTATTTTACCTCGTTTCCCCATTGTTAGAGGGGGTAAGCAGAACCCGAACAGAATCAGCCGTTTTTTTGCCATCAAAATCAAGCCAGGCCTTTTCCGTAAAGTCATAAAGTTTGCAGGTCTTGGCGGTATCAAAATACCACTTCCAAGAGAATGGTTGAACAATAATTCGTTCTGGCAATAGGGTTTCAAGCCGATTTTGGGCTGCCTGAAGGTTGTAAAGGGGGACGCTCATATCCACATGATGAGCGGTATGTTCCATGATGTGATGCATCAAGGCGCCCCAATAGAAACCAAAGGTTAAGTGAACCGTGGTTGAAACAAAAGGCTGGGCCCGCAACCACTCTGATTTATTGTCGTACCAGCAAACCGCCGGATGAGTATGGTGCACATAGACCACAAATCCAATCATCCCGTTCCAAAATAAGTAGGGCAGCACAAAGCCACACAGCAACGAAATAAGAACAGATTGCCCAGTATTGACGGCAAAAAAGCTTAAGAGTCCAATCCAGATTAGGGCAAAGGCACTAACCAAAAGATTATCTTTTATGAAAATAGAACGGTCCGCTGGGCGATATTTTTTATTTGGGAAGAACATTTTGTTCCACCATATTTCAATCAAATAATAAGTAACGGGCCCCCAGCCACTTCGATAATGCCTCTCTAGAAATTGACGCCATTTAGGCAGCGCATCGTATTCTGTCTTTGAAAGCGGCGCCCATACGAAATCAAAACCCTTGAGGTTGGTTTGTCCATGATGGACAACGTTATGGCCGATATCCCATAGGCTGTATGGGGTAAGTGATGGCAAAAAAGCAATCCGTCCAAGCACTTTATTTAAGCCGCGATAGGGGGTAAAGCTTTGATGGCACGCGTCGTGCCCCAAAATAAAGATTCTTCCTGTTATAAAGCCAGCAATTGCTCCGAAGAGAACCTTAAGCAGAATATTCTCAAAATACACCGTGGCAGCAATGCTAAGAATCCATAAGACGGCATCGAGAACTAGTAGCAAAATTGCCTTAAACGTTCTAGCCTCGGTCATTGGGCTTAGCCATGACCGAATAACCTTGCGGTGAGGAAGGGGAAGATCTGGGCTGAGGGGTGCCGGATTAACCAATGCTTGGTTGGAATGGAGGGCGCTATTTAGCTCTGACACAGTGACTTTCTTAAGATCCTCAAATCATAGTGGTTTTTTTGGATTTCGGTGTTACACAATGATGAAACTGGCGCGCCCGGCAGGAATCGAACCTGCGACCCTTGGCTTCGGAGGCCAATACTCTATCCACTGAGCTACGGGCGCATTTAGGACTAATCAGTATGTATTGTAAGTGCCTGAAACCAGGATGCTCTAGGTATAATTTATGCCATTCATAATTAACCACACTTTTTCAAACCACTATGAGCGAAGAGCACGGTAATTTAATTAAAAATACAAAGCAACTGAGTGTCGCAGTAATTGCTAGTTTTTTTGTACCCCTCATTATTATTTTCTTATTGATTGTTTACGTTAGCAGTGGGAAAAATAAGCAGAATGTGGCTTCGGAAAAAAGTACGGAGACATTAATTAAGCCGGTTGGTAAATTAAATTTCAAGGATGCGAGTGCTCCACGTGAAGTGCAAACCGGTGAGGCGGTTTATAAAACGGTGTGCGCTTCTTGCCATAACTCCGGCGCTGCTGGCGCTCCAAAGTATGGGGATTCGTCTTCCTGGGGCGGTAGACTTGCCAAGGGATACGATGCTCTTTATGTATCGGTTATGAAAGGCAAGGGTGCTATGCCTGCCCGTGGCGGTGCAAGTCCAGCCGATGTTAGTGATTATGAAATTGCACGATCGGTTGTTTATCTTGCAAATTCAGCCGGCGGTAAATTTACTGAGCCCAAGGCTCCAGCCTCGGCACAAGCTCCGGCAGAACCAGCAAAGTAATTAACCACCACCTTTTTTTGCTGCAAGAGCAAGATCGTAGGCCTCATTTTTTTGAAGGCCATACATTGATTGCAAAACTATTGAAAGATCTTTGCTGCTCAATTGCTTAGAAAGTAATTGAGCTAAGTGCCAAGGCTCATGGTTTTCCGTAATAGTTTTGCGATTATTTCCTTCCAGGATAAAAACAAATTCACCTTTCAAGTGGTTGGGATTTTCAAGCCATCCTGGGATTTCATCGGCCCTTAATAAAAAAAGGCTTTCAAATTTCTTACTAAGCTCCCGCCCAATACTTAGGCGACGATCATTGTCGAGAAGTTCGCTAAATCGAATTAAGGTTTTGGCCAAGCGATGTGGGCTTTCATAAAAAATGGTTGGAATCGGGCTTTCAATCATTAAGCGAAGCGCCTCTTCGAAATCATTTTTTGAGGTTGGTAAAAAACCAAGAAATTGAAACTGTCCGCGGGAGGCAATCATGACTTCACCAGCGATCGAGAGCATGGCGGTTAATGCGCTTGGGCCTGGGATTGGAATAGTTTGATAGCCATTAATTTGAACCTCAGCAACCAATCGAGCCCCAGGATCGGAAACTCCCGGGGTACCTGCGTCGGATAGATAGGCCCATCGTTCTCCCGCCTGAAGGTGATCCATAAGCTTTTTTGCTGCCTCAATCTCATTGTGCTCATGAATTGCCACCATTGGCTTTCTGATTCCATAATGTTTGAGAAGCAATAGGCTATGACGCTTATCTTCACAGGCAATTCCGTCAACAAGGCTCAGAATATGCAATGCCCTTAATGTAATGTCGCCAAGATTTCCGATGGGGGTAGCAATGACATACAAACTGGCACTTGGAAAGTCCTGATTTTGAAATGCACTGAGTGACGGTATTTCCAACGTTAGGGACCCCCTTAGAATCAATTATCTCCGCAAATGAATTGAAATGAAAATCGCCTGGAGATAGATTTGGGGATGGCAAAACAGAGCATAATATTGTGATGAAAACAAAACCATTAGACGAGCTAAAAACTAGAGCCCATCAGCACTTTGTCGATAGTATTGCGACAAAGCAATTGGGCGCCCAATCATTACCATTGGAAGTTGCGCGAGCCATTTTATTAATCACTCGGTCCATTGAGGCTGATGGAAAAATAATGGCTTGTGGTAATGGTGGATCTGCAGCGGATGCGCAACATTTTGCAGCCGAACTGATGGGTCGGTTTGAGCGCGAGCGTCGTGAGTTGGCAGCCCTTGCACTGACAACCGATTCGTCGATATTGACAGCGATCGGGAATGACTACAGCTATGAGGAAGTGTTTAGTAAACAGGTCCGAGGCATCGGACGTTCAGGCGATGTTTTGATTGCAATATCAACATCTGGGAATTCTAAGAATGTGATTAAGGCGATTGAGGCTGCCAAGAAGATTGGTATTCATATTATTGCGATGACGGGTAATGGTGGTGGCAAGATCGCTGCTTTGTTAAGCGGCGAAGATGTTCACCTATGTGTCCCGGCAACCCGCACAGCACGTATTCAAGAGACCCATTTACTTTTATTGCACTGCCTTTGCGATGGCGTTGACCATGTTCTATTTGGTGAGGATTGAAATGATGCGACTCGTTAAAACAGTCTGTGCGGTTCTGTTTGCGCTTCAGCTCTCCGCCTGTGGCGTTTTGGTGGTTGGCGGCATGGTTGGTGGAGCAACCATACTGGCTGATCGCAGAACACCTGCGGTTCAGGCAATTGATTTGGGAGTTGAGATCGAGGCCAACAGCCAGCTTTCAAAAAAGTTTGGCGATTCAGCCCACATTGTGGTTGTGTCTTTTAATCAGAAAGTTCTCCTAATTGGCGAGGCAAAAGACGACACCATTAAAACTCAGGCGGGCAATGACGTGAAGGCGATGAAAAATGTCCGCTCTTTATTTAACGAAATCGTGATTGGACCCAATAGTTCTTTGGGCCAGCGAGCAAGCGATGCGTATATGGCCTCCAGCATCAAAACCCAACTGATTTTTAGCCCTGACGTTCCTTCAAATTCCATGAATATCTCGGTAGAGAGTGGCAAGGTCTATCTCATGGGTATTTTGACCCAGCAAGAGGCCGATAAAGCCAAGCAAATTGTTAGTAAGGTAAGCGGTGTGAAGCAAGTATTTGCCTTTTTTGACATTATTTCGGAGGCCGAAAAACGGCGCCTGGAACAAGAAGGTAAGGCAAGAACTTCACAGCCGGACACCAACCCAGCCCCAAATTAAAGCTGGATTAATTTTGTCTCTAATTTATAAGTGTTTACCCTAATATAGTAAGACTCAACTTTTATTAGAAATTAAGCTCTTACCACTATATGTCCCTAAGTCACTGATTTTATTGTGTCCAAAGTTAATCGAGTTAATTATGGTCTTCTACAGCATAAAAATATTTGTAAGAAGGTGTTGACATCACACTAAGGGTATGTCATAGTTATGGACTTCGCTGAATTTCCATGAATTATTTCTAGGGACAGCCTTCTTTAAAAATTAGTCAACCGATAATTGTGGGTACTGAGTAGAGGCATCCAGTCCTTCGGGACAGATGTAAATAAACAGTACTCATAGACAGTAAAAATGATTTGGTTTTTTACCAAGTCAATTTCTTAAATGAGTGCGACGAACCGCAAGGTTCACAGGAATTAAACTGAAGAGTTTGATCCTGGCTCAGATTGAACGCTGGCGGCATGCCTTACACATGCAAGTCGAACGGCAGCACGGGTGCTTGCACCTGGTGGCGAGTGGCGAACGGGTGAGTAATACATCGGAACGTACCTTATCGTGGGGGATAACGCAGCGAAAGTTGCGCTAATACCGCATACGCCCTGAGGGGGAAAGCGGGGGACCGTAAGGCCTCGCGCGATTAGAGCGGCCGATGTCTGATTAGCTTGTTGGTGAGGTAAAAGCTCACCAAGGCGATGATCAGTAGCTGGTCTGAGAGGACGATCAGCCACACTGGGACTGAGACACGGCCCAGACTCCTACGGGAGGCAGCAGTGGGGAATTTTGGACAATGGGGGCAACCCTGATCCAGCAATGCCGCGTGAGTGAAGAAGGCCTTCGGGTTGTAAAGCTCTTTTGTCAGGGAAGAAACAGCAGCTCTAACACAGTCTGCGAATGACGGTACCTGAAGAATAAGCACCGGCTAACTACGTGCCAGCAGCCGCGGTAATACGTAGGGTGCGAGCGTTAATCGGAATTACTGGGCGTAAAGCGTGCGCAGGCGGTTATACAAGACAGGCGTGAAATCCCCGGGCTTAACCTGGGAATGGCGTCTGTGACTGTATAGCTAGAGTGTGTCAGAGGGGGGTGGAATTCCACGTGTAGCAGTGAAATGCGTAGATATGTGGAGGAACACCAATGGCGAAGGCAGCCCCCTGGGATAACACTGACGCTCATGCACGAAAGCGTGGGGAGCAAACAGGATTAGATACCCTGGTAGTCCACGCCCTAAACGATGCTGACTAGTTGTTGGGAATTTACATTCTCAGTAACGTAGCTAACGCGTGAAGTCAGCCGCCTGGGGAGTACGGTCGCAAGATTAAAACTCAAAGGAATTGACGGGGACCCGCACAAGCGGTGGATGATGTGGATTAATTCGATGCAACGCGAAAAACCTTACCTACCCTTGACATGTCACTAACGAAGTAGAGATACATTAGGTGCCCGTAAGGGAAAGTGAACACAGGTGCTGCATGGCTGTCGTCAGCTCGTGTCGTGAGATGTTGGGTTAAGTCCCGCAACGAGCGCAACCCTTGTCTTTAGTTGCTACGCAAGAGCACTCTAAAGAGACTGCCGGTGACAAACCGGAGGAAGGTGGGGATGACGTCAAGTCCTCATGGCCCTTATGGGTAGGGCTTCACACGTCATACAATGGTGCGTACAGAGGGTTGCCAACCCGCGAGGGGGAGCTAATCTCTTAAAACGCATCGTAGTCCGGATCGTAGTCTGCAACTCGACTACGTGAAGCTGGAATCGCTAGTAATCGCGGATCAGCATGTCGCGGTGAATACGTTCCCGGGTCTTGTACACACCGCCCGTCACACCATGGGAGTGGGTTTTGCCAGAAGCAGTTAGCCTAACCGTAAGGAGGGCGATTGCCACGGCAGGGTTCATGACTGGGGTGAAGTCGTAACAAGGTAGCCGTATCGGAAGGTGCGGCTGGATCACCTCCTTTCTAGAGAATGATGCTAAAACTTTAGTGCCCACACTTATCGGTTGACAAAAAACGCCACGGGTCTGTAGCTCAGCTGGTTAGAGCACCGTCTTGATAAGGCGGGGGTCGTAGGTTCAAGTCCTACCAGACCCACCATCAAGCGGCGGTACAGATTGCGGTCGATGGGGGATTAGCTCAGCTGGGAGAGCACCTGCTTTGCAAGCAGGGGGTCGTCGGTTCGATCCCGTCATCCTCCACCATCATTAAATGTCAAAACAAAGCATTGCTGCAGTGTTTTGTTTTGCCATTTATGGCTGTTCTTTAACAATTTGAGTAAGCAATGCGTTTGATGCATCTTTGAGAGTGCATCAAACAACAAGTAGTATGGGTAGTGATTGAATCATCAGTAATACAAATGAGTTTTATCAAGTTTGGATTACGGCAAACATGTCAGAAGTAAAACCTGTAACCAGTATCAGTAATGGTGCTCGTTATAGGATCAAGTGAATAAGTGCATGTGATGGATGCCTTGGCGATTACAGGCGATGAAGGACGTTGTAGCCTGCGATAAGCTTCGGGGAGCTGGCAAACAAGCTTTGATCCGAAGATTTCCGAATGGGGAAACCCGCCGCTTTTGCGGCACCCACATCTGAATACATAGGGTGTGTGGAGCGAACCTCGTGAACTGAAACATCTAAGTAGCGAGAGGAAAAGACATCAACCGAGATTCCCAAAGTAGTGGCGAGCGAAATGGGAACAGCCTTCTAGTGATAGCACAACATTTAGCAGAACGGAATGGAAAGTCCGGCAATAAAGGGTGATAGCCCCGTATGCGAAAAATGATGTGTGGTACTAGGCTAGAGACAAGTAGGGCGGGACACGTGAAATCCTGTCTGAATATGGGGGGACCATCCTCCAAGGCTAAATACTCGTAATCGACCGATAGTGAACAAGTACCGTGAGGGAAAGGCGAAAAGAACCCCGGGAGGGGAGTGAAATAGATCCTGAAATCGCATGCATACAAACAGTAGGAGCCCCGTAAGGGGTGACTGCGTACCTTTTGTATAATGGGTCAGCGACTTACATTCAGTAGCAAGCTTAACCGCATAGGGAAGGCGTAGCGAAAGCGAGTCCGAATAGGGCGTTAGTTGCTGGGTGTAGACCCGAAACCAGTTGATCTATCCATGGCCAGGTTGAAGGTGCGGTAACACGTACTGGAGGACCGAACCCACTAACGTTG
>Ga0255147_1000515_pt1 | contig 10780 bp, 7 predicted proteins | sample Atl_Miss_RepA_8h_FD_183034 | JGI IMG/M metagenome (GOLD analysis project Ga0255147, IMG submission 183034) | Freshwater microbial communities from Altamaha River, Georgia, United States - Atl_Miss_RepA_8h | ecosystem: Environmental > Aquatic > Freshwater > River | place: USA: Georgia | collected... | reverse complement strand
GTGATGACTTTACTTTCTACGAAGTCTTTGGATTATTCAGACTAAGCGTAATCATTCAACAAATTTGGGCTCGCTATAAAGCAGGACAAACTACGAACCCTGCATTTAAAGGCTTCGGCATGGGAGTCAATGTTCTTATCAATCGTGCGCAAGGATTGATCGCATGAAAGCCGGGCGAATTACTGTCTCGACACGAAAGTTCGAAGTCAAAGAAATTCCAACACCATATCCAAAGTCCGGTGAAGTTCGCATCAAAGTTGGCGCTGCCGGTGTCTGTTTATCTGATGTGCACTTTCTCGATGGAACTCTCTCGCCTGGATATCTCAAAGGTGATGAAGTAACACTGGGCCATGAAGTTGCTGGAACTATCGAAACTCTTGGCGAAGGAGTTCATACATTCAAAGTTGGAGATCGGGTACTTGTTATCGCTGGTGAACGAAATGAGAAGAATCAGATCACCACTCTGGGTTTTGATTACGACGGCGGATATGCCGAATATGTCATCGCAAAGGCTTCACTCATCGTAAAGATTCCAGATTCACTTCCCTTTGAAGAAGCTGCAATCATTCCTGATGCGGTTTCTACTCCATGGGCTGCGATTTCAACTACTGCCAAGATGCACATGGGTGAAACCGCAGCAGTCTTTGGCGTCGGCGGACTTGGAATTCATGCCGTGCAGTTGTTGAAGATCATTGGCTGTTCAAAGGTCATCGCCATCGATCCCCGCCCAGAAGCGCGCACAAAAGCGTTGGAAATCGGGGCTGATTTCGCCTTCGACCCTGCTGACGAAGAGTTGAAAAAGCACCGTGGCCTCAACGCCGCTTTTGATTTCGCTGGCGTAACTCCGGTTCGTAAACAAGCACTTTCGATGCTCGGCGAACAAGGGCGCTTGGTGATTGTTGGAATCGCAAATGAACCGATCACAATTCCGAATGACATGGCATTTACCTATATGCGCACCCAGATTCTTGGTCATTATGGCTCAGAGGCACATCACACTAGAGAATTAGTTGAGTTCGCAAAACAAGGAAAACTCAATCTTTCCAAATCAATTTCGGAAATTATGCCGCTTGATCAAGCGGCGGCCGCTCTGGAAACGCTAGAAAAGAAAATCGGCAATCCAGTCCGAATAGTACTCAAACCCTAGATTCGCTTGGGAAGTACCAAAATTCGGTTACGATCGTGTTTATCACCTTCATTGTTTTCAATTGCAAATTTACCACCTCTGCGTTGCCAATCATTTAAAGAAAGTGCTCTAGACAATCCGGAAAGTTCATTAACTTCATCCAGTTTTATATGTTCATAATCTGGCAATACTGAGCCGTGGTGATTAAACATCGTACTTGCTATCCAGACTTGTTCATGGAGATCAGTGAACAATTCAATAATTCTGCCTTGTTGGGGCCAATCAATAAGTGAAGAGCTTTCTATTTGCCAAAAACCATGCATATTGTCAGGACCAAAGTAAGTTATGCGATTCTGGTGAGTGTGACCGCAAACCCACAAAATTACCTGTGGAAACTTCACAAGTAGATTTTCAATTTCTTTTCTAAGAACTCGAGGCTGTTGCGGCGAATAATCATTGAATAGATCCTGTAGCGGATGATGGCTGGTAACTAATACATATCGATCCCTCGATAATTCTAACTGTCCAGACAACCAAATAAATTGCTCATGATCGATTGAACCCTGCCATCCACCCCAGGGATTTACGGTATCTAAGGCAATAATTGAAACCCGTTCAAAATCTTTGCGCCAATATTTGCGCTGGCTTCCCAATAGCTCATGATCAATTCCATTGTCTTCATCATCACGATAAAAATTGCGGTTCCAGGTATCAGGATTTACAAAATCACGTGAATTATCTGCCGATACGCTCCGAACTTCGCCAACAGTAGGTTCGGGATACTTGGCCGGTCCAACCTCTGAAACCTGACTCAATGCCGCAAGAGCTATAGCATCAGTTAATTCAAATATTTTCTTATTGGCTACCACAGCGCTGCGCAGTAAGTCATCTGGCGCGACCGTACCTTGTAAGAGTGCATCATGATTTCCGTGAACCGCTAACCAATGGAAATTCAAGCCGGAGGCATAAAACGGATGACGTACTGCATCTAACAATTCAGGGATGACAGGAAAGCCGTAGATGCTCCTTGGGAAATCCTCTCGTTCACCTTTTGGAGTTCCATCTGGATTCCAAAAAAATGGCGAGTAAAACAGATGCGAACCAGCTCCTTCCCACTTATCTCTAGCCCCGCTATCTGGTCTCACCTTGCCACCATTTAAAAGTGCGGTAAACCAAGCTAACTCATTTTGCTGTGCATTATCTGTTACATCACCAGTTATTAATACTGTATCTATTTTTCTTTTTGTGATGGGAGCAATCTCAATCCGATTAATGGCTTGAATAGCGCTTTCTAACACCTGTGTGGTTAGTGACTCCTGGGCTCGATATGTACCAACTAAACTCGCTAAATCAGCAGAGATAGGGTGATGCGGATCAGCGTAACGATCCAAGTACTCAACCCGAGCCGGTGATTGTGCATCACAAATATGAGTGTCTGAAATGTGAATGATATTTATCAGTGAAGTACCTACAGCGGTCGGAGTTTCACCTTCATAATCTTCAGAGCCGTCAAGAGTAATTTGGCGCCAGCCCAGATGATTTGGTCGACTCTTTTTAAGCGAACTATTTAAAAAGGGACTAATCATTTAGTGACCGCCAGCACTGTCGGGCTTGCAATTTTAAGGCCAATCGAGTCCCCCACTTTAAAATGATTGATTTCGTGGGAAGAGACTGAGCACTTTAATTCGATTGAATTTGGCCCAGAAATTTTCAAATTACTAATCGGTCCCAGAAAACTTATATCCAAGATAAGTCCAGAAAAATCTGCGTTTTCTTTAGATACCAGCTTAATTTCCTCAGGGCGTATTAGTGCCATCACTTTGACTTGATTGGAGTCGAATGTAGATCCTTCTGCTATCTGCAATTTAACGCCGAAAACCTCCAAATGAGTATCCACGACAAGAGCGGGGACTTCATTCATGACGCCAATGAATTTAGCAATCGTTGCATTGGCAGGTTTCTCGTAGATGCTCTTGGGGGAACCGAATTGAATGAGCTGTCCCTGATTCATGACACCTACACGATCAGAAATTGTCATTGCCTCTTCTTGATCATGGGTAACAAAAAGCGTCGTGATGCCAAACTCTTTTTGCACTTTTCTAATTTCATCCCTAAGTTGAACCCTTACCTGAGCGTCAAGCGCCGAAAGCGGTTCATCAAGCAACAGAATTCGAGGTCTAACAACAATCGCGCGTGCTAACGCAATTCTTTGTTGTTGTCCTCCTGAAAGTTGGTGCGGATATCGATCCACTTGTGATGATAAGTCAATCACCTCGAAAATTTCCTTGGTTCGAAGCTTTATATCTGATCCTGATAGACCTCTAGTGTGTAAACCAAACTCAACATTCTCACGTGCTGTCATATTCGGAAAAAGGCTATAAGCTTGAAAAACCATCCCGATATCTCTTTTTGCTGGCGCCAATTCGGTGACATCTGTACTATCAAAGTAAACCTGCCCGGAGTCAGCCTTTGTTAACCCGGAAACGATCTTTAAAGCTGTGGTCTTGCCGCAACCGGATGGCCCAAGTAAGGAGACTAATTCACCTTCATTGATCTCAATGTTCATACCTGAAAGCGCAATAGTTTCACCGTAATTTTTACTGATATTTCGAAGTATGACCTTTGACATTATTAAGCTCCAATTTCGATTTTTCGATACTTCCTTCGACCAAGTCCGGAAATTCCCGAGAGTATTAACCAAACACCCAACAAACTAACTACCGATAGCGCAACCGCAGTAGATGCATTCGACATCCCAGCTACCGCGAGCACTGTTGGAAATGTGTCCCATAGAAGTAATGAGGCATATGCAAACTCACCTAAAACCAATGCTATTGTTAAAAAGACTGCACTTAGAATTCCAGTCATTACATTTGGAATTAGCGCCTTTCTTATGGCGTAACTGAATTTAGCTCCGAGAGATCGGGCGGCGTCATATAAAGTTTTTGCATCGATGGCAGAAAATGCTGCATCGATTGCTCGATAGCTAAATGGAAGTGCCAGAATTGTGTATGCGAATATCAAGGCATTGGGTGTCGCCTTAAGCCAGACTGGCATCGAGTATAGAAAGCCTACTCCTTGCACAATGGGTGGAATGACTAACGGCGTTAAGGTTAGAAACTCCACCCATGCACGTGCCCCAGGTATGACCAGATGTAAATACGCAACTGTCGGCACTAACAACAGTAACGTAAGAAACACCGTGCCAATTGAAATTTGCAAGGTGAGGGAAAGTGATTGCATTAACTCTTGATTTGCTGACGCATTACGCAATGGATCTAACGTGTATTGACCTTCACTGTTCTCAAAGGCAAAAACTGATGCTGCGTATACCGGCAATGCAAAAAATACTAGCCCTAGAAAGATGATGGAGCCACGAAAGGCAGTTGCAGCTAATTTCAACGGCGCCATTGCGAGCTCCGTTTCTCAAGAATGGCATATCCAACGGTTGAAATACCAACCAATAAAACCATTCCCAGTCCAAGCGCCATCGCTGTGTTTACACCATCGACTTGGACATTCGAACCGATTAGAGATGCAATTTGCACCGGAACCAGAGCTAGGGAGCCGCTGGTTAGCGCAGCAGCGGTGGCGTAGGCGGCAAAGGAGTTGGCAAATAGCAGCAAAAAGAAACCCAATAGTTGTGGCGTCAGAATTGGAATTAGAATTTTCCTCCAATAATCAACCGTGCTTGCCCCCAATGAGGTAGCAGCATCTCGCCATTCGCTACGTATGTTTTCAAATAAGGGCAGAGAAATTAAGACCATAAGTGGAACTTGAAAATACAAATACACTATTAGTAGACCTGAGAAGGAATATAAGGTCCAGCTGCCGCCGTAAATCTCGACTCCGACATTCTTTAGCCAGGTGGTCAACATTCCATAGCTGCCAAGAACCGCAATAAACATAAACGCTAGAGGAACTCCACCGGTATTTGCTAAGACCCCAGAGGCGGTCGCCACAGCTCGTTTCAAGGGAGCAAATTGAGAAGTAGATATCGAGTAGGAAAAGAGAAAACCGAATAATAACGAGATCACCGCGGAGGTAAAGGATAATTGAAAACTAAGCCAAAAAGCTTCGCGATAAATGCCACTGCTAATTGTCACAAAATTATTTAAAGTAAATTGATTCTCGGAGTTTAAAAAAGAGAATCTTAGAATTGCAATCAGTGGGAGTCCCAGAAATATCGCCATAAATGAAATTAGCGGGGCTAACCCTAAGTACCCCACTAATTTTTTCATTATGTCCTTTTTTGCCTAACTTAAATTACTGCGCAGTGCCCCTCAACACTGCGCAGCAATTTCGTTATCTGGTTACAGTTTTGGCCAAGCGGGAGTAAGTAGCGCTTTGGCTAATAACTGCTGTTGCAAGGATGGGAAGACAGGAGTTACACCTTTTGGTGTAGCTGGCAGAAGTGCATATGCGGTCTTGTCATGTTTCTTAGCCTTCACCATTGCATCGAGACGGATCGGACGTGCGCCTCCCTGCAACCATAGATTTTGACCTTCATCGCTGTAGAGAAACTCTTGCCACAAACGTGCCGCAGCAGGATGTGGAGAATTCTTTACTACCGCCTGCGCGTAGAAACCTCCGAGCAGTGCATCTGTTGGAACAACAACCTTCCAATCAACCTTGCCTGATTGACCCTTGTATTTTGCATGCAGGTAATCCCAATCTAGGAGTATCGGGGTCTGACCAGCTTCAACAGTGGCTGGGGTTGCTGCGACCGGAACAAAGTTTCCGGAAGATTTCAATTTAGACCAAAACTCTAAACCGTATTGAATGTTATTCGCGCCCTTAATTCCTTTACCAGCTGCGACGGAGGTGGCCAAGACGGAAAGAAACGCGGAGTTTGATGAGGTTGGGTCGCCGTTAAGGGCGACCTGATTTTTGTACATGGGATTCAATAAATCAGCGAATGACTTTGGTGGAGTTTTAACGACATTTGCGTCATAACCAATAGCGATATATCCGCCGTAATCTGAGTACCAAAGCCCCTTGGCATCTTTAGCAGCAGTTGGAATGTCGTTCCAGGTGCTTACTTTATATGGTGCCCAAAGTCCTTCTTGCGCACCTTGCACCGCAAACTGCAAACCAACGTCAACTACATCTGGCATGCGATCTTGACCCTTAAGAGTGCGAACCGCTACTAACTCTTCAGCAGAGCTCGCCTCTGGGTCATAAGAATTGACTTTGATGCCATATTTTTCAGAGAATCTTTTGATTACATTTCCGTAATTGGCCCAGTAATCTGGCAATGCGATCGTATTTAATTCGCCCTCTTTTTTAGCGAGTTTGATTAGTTCAGCAAGGCCGCCAACATCTTTTGCAGATGTTGCTTTGTTTGCATTTTTAGTTGCCGCTTGTGCGACTGTAAAATTTGCACTTAGCGCTAGTGCTAGCACGATGCCAACTACTGCGCGAAAAACTTTCTTATTCATGCGACTCCTAACGTCGGTGACCGGAGTAAATTTGCAATAAATGTCATTTGCATTGATTACATTTAGTAAATAGAAAAACAATTGGTAAACAAAAAACCCCGCCAACTTTTTGTTAGCGGGGTCTTTACTTATTGTTTACTAGCGATTCTCTCCAACTTGGTAATCATCCAAGCGAACTGCTTCGCCGGAACCAGTGGTCTCGAATGGTGCATAGTCATACTCTTCATAAGCTGCATAGACCGCGGCCTTTGCTTCCTCAGTAGGTTCAACTCGCACGTTGCGATAACGAGCAAGACCAGTACCTGCTGGGATGAGTTTTCCGATGATGACGTTTTCCTTGAGACCAAGGAGTGGATCGCTCTTCTCGGAAAGCGCTGCGTCGGTAAGAACGCGAGTTGTTTCCTGGAACGATGCCGCTGATAACCATGATTCGGTAGCAAGTGATGCCTTGGTGATACCCATAAGTTCTGGGCGACCAGATGCAGCCTTTCCACCTTTCTGTACTGCTTCACGGTTAGAAGCTTGGAAACGTAGGTGGTCAACTAATTCGCCTGGTAGCAAATCAGTATCGCCTGGTTCCAAAACGGTAATACGACGGAGCATCTGCTTCACGACGATTTCGATGTGTTTATCGTGAATACCAACGCCTTGTGAGCGGTAAACCTCTTGAATTTCATGGACGAGGTGGGTCTGCGTTGCACGTGGTCCAAGGATTCGAAGAACTTGCTTCGGATCAATTGCACCGACAACCATTTGTTGTCCAACGCCAACTTTCTGTCCTTCTTCAACAAGAAGTTTCTGACGACGAGTAATGGGGTATGCGACCGCTTCGCCACCATCTTCTGGAGTGACGATGATCTTCTTACCCTTGGAATCTTCAAGGAAGCTCACAACACCAGCTGCTTCTGCAATTGGTGCAACACCTTTAGGTGTGCGCGCTTCGAAGAGCTCAACAACGCGAGGCAAACCATGAGTGATATCGCCTGATGCGGTAGCAGCTCCACCAGTGTGGAAGGTACGCATTGTTAGCTGTGTACCTGGTTCACCAATTGATTGAGCCGCGATAATTCCAACCGCTTCGCCCACATCAACGAGTTTGCCGGAAGCCATAGAGCGTCCATAACACTTGGAGCACTGTCCAACCTTGCTATCGCAAGTAAGGATTGAGCGCACCTTAATTTCAGAAACGCCAGCATCAATTAGATCATTGATCAAACGATCACCAAGATCTGCGCCAGCAGCCACGATGGTCTTGCCATCAACGACTACATCTTCAGAAAGTGTGCGACCGTAGATTGAAGTCTCGACATAATCGTCGCGAGTCAATTTGCCGTTGACGATGTTTCCGATCTTCAGTGTGAGGCCGCGATCAGTACCGCAATCCTCTTCACGGATGATGACATCTTGTGCAACGTCGCAGAGACGACGTGTGAGGTAACCAGCATCAGCGGTACGAAGCGCGGTATCAGCAAGACCCTTACGCGCACCGTGTGTGGAGATGAAGTACTCAAGTACTGAGAGACCTTCACGGAAGTTTGACTTGATCGGACGAGGAATAATTTCGCCCTTTGGATTTGCTACAAGTCCACGCATACCCGCGATTTGGCGGATTTGCATCATATTTCCGCGTGCGCCAGAGAAGACCATCATCCACACCGGATTGGTGCGTGGGAAGTTATCTTCCATCTCTTTTGCAACTTCGTTCGTAGCTTGGGTCCAAATCTCGATCAATTCCTGACGACGCTCGTCATCAGTGATGAGGCCCTTCTCGTATTGTGATTGAACCTTGTCAGCCTTTGTTTCATAGCCTTCAAGAATTTCACGCTTACGAGCAGGTGTCACAACATCGACGATTCCGATTGTGGCGCCAGCACGAGTTGCCCATGTGAAGCCAAGTTGCTTCAAATCATCGAGCACCTTCGCAACAACAACCTTTGGATAACTTTCTGCGAGATTATCAACGATTGCTCCGAGAGCTTTCTTTGTGACGTCGTAATCGACGAATGGGAAAGTTTCTGGGAGAACTTCGTTGAAGATTGCGCGACCAAGAGTTGTTTCCTTGGTTACGGATTCGCCATTGATATTGAGACGAATCTTGATCTTCGCTTGAAGCGATACAGATTGTTGTTCGTACGCCATCAAACCTTCAGCAACAGATGTGAAGGAGCGTCCATCGCCAACTTGATTATCACGTTGTGAAGTCAAGAAGTAGAGACCAAGCACCATGTCCTGGGTAGGAGCGGTGAGTGGTCGTCCAGATGCTGGCGAAAGAATGTTGTTGGAAGAGAGCATCAAGATGCGCGCTTCAGCTTGGGCTTCAGCAGAAAGTGGTACGTGTACCGCCATCTGGTCACCGTCGAAGTCAGCGTTAAACGCGGTACATACGAGTGGGTGAATCTGAATTGCCTTACCTTCGATTAATTGCGGTTCGAAAGCCTGGATACCAAGTCGGTGCAAGGTTGGCGCACGGTTAAGTAGAACTGGATGTTCTGCAATAACTTCTTCTAGAACATCCCACACAACAGAACGTGAACGCTCAACCATACGCTTTGCGCTCTTGATGTTCTGGGCATGGTTCAAATCAACCAGACGCTTCATTACGAATGGCTTGAATAGTTCGAGCGCCATCTGCTTTGGCAGACCGCACTGGTGCAACTTAAGTTGTGGGCCAACAACGATGACCGAACGGCCAGAGTAATCAACGCGCTTTCCGAGCAAGTTCTGACGGAAGCGACCTTGCTTACCTTTAAGCATGTCGGAGAGTGACTTAAGCGGACGGTTTCCTGGGCCAGTTACTGGACGACCACGGCGACCGTTATCGAAGAGAGCATCGACTGCTTCTTGCAACATACGCTTTTCGTTATTGACGATGATTTCTGGAGCGCCGAGATCAACCAAACGCTTCAAACGATTGTTGCGGTTGATGACGCGGCGATAAAGATCATTGAGATCTGAGGTTGCGAAACGTCCACCATCAAGTTGGACCATCGGACGTAGATCAGGTGGAATGACAGGTACGCAATCCAAGACCATTGAAGCTGGATTGTTTGAAGTGCTCAAGAATGAGTTAACAACCTTGAGGCGCTTGATTGCGCGAGTCTTCTTCTGTCCTTTGCCGGTTTCAGCAAGTTCAGTGAGCTTTGCGAACTCGGTTTTGAGATCGAAAGTTTCAAGACGTTTCTGGATTGCAGTTGCACCCATGTAACCCTTGAAATAAATACCGTAACGATCACGCATTTCGCGATACAAGTTCTCGTCACCTTCAAGATCTTGGACCTTGAGGTTCTTGAAACGAGTCCAGACTTCCTCGAGACGATCGAGTTCTTTCTGGGCGCGCTCACGAATGTTCTTGAGTTCGCGTTCGCCTGATTCACGGACTTTACGACGTTGGTCAGCTTTTGCACCTTCGTCTTCGAGTTCTGCGAGATCGTTCTCCATCTTCTCTTGGCGAGTAGCGAGATCAGTATCGCGCTTGGTTTCGATCTTCTTGCGATCGGAAGCAACCTTCTTCTCTAACTTAGGTAGATCCTCTTCGCGCGCTTCAGTATCAACTTCAGTAATCATGTACGCAGCGAAATAGATGACCTTTTCTAGGTCTTTCGGTGCGAGATCAAGAAGGTAACCAAGGCGTGAAGGAACTCCCTTGAAGTACCAAATATGCGTTACTGGAGCAGCAAGTTCGATATGGCCCATACGTTCACGACGTACTTTTGCACGTGTGACTTCAACGCCGCATCGTTCGCAGATGATTCCCTTGAATCGAACGCGCTTGTACTTACCGCAATAGCATTCCCAGTCGCGAGTCGGACCAAAGATCTTCTCATCAAAGAGTCCATCTTTTTCCGGCTTGAGGGTTCGGTAGTTGATGGTTTCTGGTTTCTTTACTTCACCAAAGGACCATTCACGAATGTTGCCCGCAGATGCGAGACCGATTCTTAACTCATCGAAAAAGTTGACATCTAACATGTTTTATTTTCCCCCTGTCACACTTCTTCTACTGAGCTTGGCTCAACTCGTGACAAGTTGATACCTAACTCTTCGGCCGTCTTGAATACTTCTTCATCAGTATCACGCATCTCGATAGCAACACCTTCAGATGAAAGTACTTCTACGTTGAGGCAGAGTGATTGCATTTCCTTAACAAGAACCTTGAATGATTCAGGGATTCCTGGTTCTGGAATGTTTTCGCCTTTAACGATCGCTTCGTAAACCT
>Ga0255147_1000514_pt1 | contig 10781 bp, 10 predicted proteins | sample Atl_Miss_RepA_8h_FD_183034 | JGI IMG/M metagenome (GOLD analysis project Ga0255147, IMG submission 183034) | Freshwater microbial communities from Altamaha River, Georgia, United States - Atl_Miss_RepA_8h | ecosystem: Environmental > Aquatic > Freshwater > River | place: USA: Georgia | collected... | reverse complement strand
GGGCCATATCAAGAAACTGTAAATAAAATTATTCAACTTCATGAAAAATTTCATCCTAAACTTTTAAATAAAGACTCAAAAATCGTTGTTGGCAGCGGCGCTAGCCAGATTATAAGTTCGATATTTTCTATTAATAACAATATTTGTGTACCAAAGCCTTTTTGGTTTAGAACGCCTATTTTAGCAGAAAAAAATAAATCAAAAATTCAAGAATACAAATATTATAATTCTAATTCATTCAATCTAATTACTTATCCCAATAACCCTTGCGGCTCATTAATATTAAGTTCATCCAAAAACTCTTTTTACGATTCTGTATACCTATGGCCATGGTATTTTAATACTGATAGCGAGTATAATAATGCGATTGAGAAACTATGTGATACACAAAAAATTGCTACTATTTTTTCTCTGTCTAAAATGTCTGGACACTGTGGAGTCAGATTTGGTTGGGCTGTCGTGGAAGATAATAGTATATACGAAAAAATCTGCGAATATATGGAGTTTGAATCTGGTGGCCTAGGATACGATACTCAGAAAAAGGCATGCTCAATTATTGACACACTTCTTAACAATTCAGATTGGAATGACATACTCAGTAATATTCAAAAAATTTTATATAGTAGGAAGTTATTTATAAGCGACTTATGTGAAAAAAATGGATGGGTTTATTATAAAAAGCCTGGAATGTTCGCTTGGATTTCAACAAAAGGCAACTCATTAGAGGAACTCAAAAATATTGGTATTCTGGGTACATGTGGAAGTAAATGTGGAGGCTCCACAAATCAAGTTCGCATAAATTTAGCTGTTGATACAAAAACATGGGATTCTCTTACGGAAATCTTTAAAAATTCTTTATGACTATTTTGTTGAAATCCCAAGAATGAAACCTTTTATTTCTTCGGGAATTAACTCTGAGCCTAAAAAGGTATCAAAATCCCCGTTTGATACCAATTTTCTAATTATTTCTTCTACACTGTTTCTGTCATATAAGTTGTCATGAAGAAGACGAAGTATAGCAATTTCAAATGGCTCATTTATGATGATTTGGCTCTTTTTGTCAAATATATTAGCGATTAAATCTCTTTCATAAAAAAACTTATCTAATTCTGATTTTCCTATAGAGCCATCAAAAATACTTTGCCTCAGGTCATTTTTTTTAATGTTTCTTGGGCCCTTTGTTTTTAAAATCTTCCAGTAATTAATAGATGGTATAATTATTGCATTTTTTTCGTCTTTGTATAATTCAAAACAGTCCAATTCGCTCTCAATTTTGCCGCTTTCAAATACATTAAAAAGTTTAAGTATCTCTATACAAGAAACTTTAGATATTTCAGTACCCAAAAATTCTTGACCTTTATATTGAAACTCCTTGCATTCTCTATTAAAAATTTTATTTCCTGACAAATCCTTTAAAAGATGCAATATGAAATTTGATAATACTGTTTTTAATATAGCGGAAGAACCTCCCAGCATAGGTTTCTCCGATTTGATGTGCATGCCGCCTTTGGCCACTTTTTGGGTATAAGTTAAGCTCGCGATTATTGTTGTATAATACTTTATACGGCCAATTATTATGCTTAATTCTTCATATTCTTCATTAGAGTAGGGTAGTTTGGATTTAAAATCATAGCCATTATCTAAAAAAGGTATAAATTCACTTAATAAATATATCCCTCTTTCTAACTTTAGCCATGACTTTTTTGAAATTTCTCGACTATGCAATCTCTTATCTATTCCGTAAAAAACAGCATCAGAGTAGGAGAATATACCTCCTTGGGCTAGCACTTTTAGAAAGAAATGTCTTCTGTTTGATTTGCCATACATCAGTTTCTTCAGGAAATTTATAAATTTGTCATCTTTAATTATAGCCATTATTTCCATATTTGTCATTTTTCAACCTGACTTTAGATAATTTAGAATTGCCTTTTTTACAGTTGTCGTCATCTTGCAATTCTCCTCCTTATGTTTCCATTTAATATGTTCGACCTTTATATATCTTAAAACTAGATTTATTAACTCTTTTTTACTGAACTCACTTTCTTCAAACAATGATAAATCACAATTTTTAATAAAAAAATCTGAAAGTTTGTCCATGTTAATTTTAGCGGAACTCTTTAGATAAAATAGATATATTTCATCCTCTTTTATATCCTTATTCTTTCTCGTCTTGTCCAGGTTTATCCACACTCCAGACAATACTGTTATCTTTATTTCCTTCTCTGATATATTCTCTATATGGTAATGAGCACGAATGGTTTTTACGAATCCTATTTCCGTGAAATGTTCCTTTTTTACCACCTCGGTAAAATGTTTATAAGTTGCCTCTTTCCAGGTTTCTATTTCAAGTTTGTCGAAGTCACTCAATATTTTGTCAGATAAATAGTTCCTCAAAAACATACCTTACCTCCAATTACCATAGGTCGGTTTATTTATTTAATATGTATTTTAATTTAGACTAAAATTTAATTTAAATTTAAAATTTTCTTACAAATTTTTCTCGCTATTTTCTAAAGATTTTTTTAATATTGCCGAACACTTAATTATAATATTGAAGTCTCAATGATTTCAGTCACTTCAATAAAAGTTAAGGTAAGTATTAAGTATGCTTAATGATTCAGATAATCTCTGTGATAACAATCAGATAAAAAGCTCCCTTAGTGAACTTTTAACTGTTAGAAAGTCCATTTTTGAACGGACTCTTACTGATAATCAAATACCCGAATGCAATTTTAACTTCAATCTCGACCGCCGTATCTCTGGATTCCTTTTGAAAACTCAAATCAAGGGTTTTCTTTCTAACCAGAATATATCTCTTGAAACCAGAAAAGCCCTAACTGAATTTCTTAATAACTGTATTACTTCCGAAGAGCAGTTATTAAGAATTATCTCACTTTTTTATAATATAGGCATTTCAAAAGCACAATCTACTTCTTCTTATAATTCTGAATTCGACTCTTATAAGTTCGTTCCTAAAAACGAGACCAATACTTGTTGTGCTTTTTTTAATGGATTAGGCGATAAATTAATCGGATTTAACCCTCTTTTTATCAGTATTCTTGATTCAAAAGACATCTTAAATGTCTTTTATCACGAGGTTCTCCACCATAAAAAGGACCATATACGATTAATCGAAAACTATACCAATCTTATCAAAAAAAATGTGTCTTTATCACATGAAGACAAAACTAGGGAGCTTGATTTTCTTAACATCGCTGTTGATATTCAGGTTAACGACGAAATTAACCTCTCTGAGATTAATATTCATCTTTTTGACGATAGAGGGGCATTGGTTGGTCCTGTTCTTTTAATCGCTGCTATTGTATTGGGTGGGAACTCCGTTGAAAGGGAAGGCAATCTAATCATCAAAACTAAAAATTCTAAGTTCTATAAGGACAATTTCAATCTGAGTTTCAAACATGAATCGGTTGATGATATCATTGTCACCCTTAGGAATTCCTTTAACTTTAAGAAATAGTATATTTTAATACCTATGATTTTTTGAACAAACTGCATTTATTAATACAGTTGATTCATATCTACTGCTTAAACAATTCCACATTAGCCTTTTTTATGCCATTTAATAACGATTCTTCCTAATATCCGTCCATGATACATTTGTGCCAATAATAATGACTTCATTATAGAGTTAACTCATTACATACCTAAAATAAATTTAGTCTAGGGGAAAAGGAAGTTCAATACCATGCACAAAACCTCTGTGGGAGTCTGATTAATTATATTGTTACAACAGAATGAATCATTTATCTTCTGGTATTTTAAGATAAGGTTTTTAATGGCTAAGAAGTACTTAAAAAGCATCAATAAAAGACTTTATTGATTTTAATGCTTTTATCCCTTGGCCTATGAGTTGATATTATAGAATTAAAAATTCAGTAAGGCTGAACTTTTATATTTTTTGACTTTTATATAAAGCGGGGTGGTTGTTAGACAATTATATAAAAAGCGACAACATGGCGACGACATAAGTCTAAAATACATTCTGTAATTGGTTAGTTACAGTCTACTCTCCACTGGTAGTTGTTGTATTTTCTTACTTGTAAAGGCCGACTACACAGCGACCGATTATTCCTCAGCCATGTGAATTCATGGTAAAACTGACCTATATAACTTATATCATCACTATTTAATCAATATTCAGCATTTATTCTATGATTTATCGGTCTTCTTTGTAAGTGTGTTTTTTATAGGTAGAGGAGGCTCTGTCAAATTATTCAGAAATATCTACCTTAAGGTTTAAAAATATTAGAAGGCTAAAGTGGTTTCTAAGTCTCTCGGTAAGATGATATTAAAAAGGTTTCAACTGGAGTCGTTAACGGGTGGTCTGCGATGTGATTTTGTCTATAACTAGGACTTTTGCCAAAAGAGGAAATAACCTTTTTGAGAAATTATTTGTTCTTTTTATTAATAACCCGACTCTACGATATTTAAAACATATACTCATTTAATATAATTTGATTTTTCTAAATCGTTTAATTTATTTTGGTTTTATTCGCTTTTAAAATAATACTAAGAATTTCAGCTAAACACCGACTAACTACCCAAGCCGATATTAATAAGAAGGTATAAGATTACCTTCCCGAGAATAACCATAATTGCCCTCTGTAACTGTTGGAAGCGGGAATTGGTTAATATATAAATTCTTGCATATCAAAAGGTGTTTAATTGGAAGATAAGTCAAAATGATAATAGATTATTTTCGACACTGTAAGGTCTTGATTTTGGTTGTCATCGACGAATTATTTTAAAAAATATCTCTTTTTCAATTGTGCTCTGACGAGGTCCTCTATGAGGTATCTCTAGTGAGACAAAGGAATACGAAACATAACCGTTACTAAAAACTAGTGTGCAAAACACCTATATACTGTCCATAGGCAATTTGCCATGGGCCTATTTAATATGTTGAAGTTGGATAATACAGTATTATCCAACTTCAACATAAATCAATGGATGTTATATTGAATAACATCCATTGATTTATGTCCTGAATAAACAGTTAAGATTTAAGTGTTTGGAAGTGTAAAAAGTACATCATTTTTAGTTAAATACTGATGTTTTAGTGAGTCCAAATTCACTTTCATATGCCAGGAAATAAAACAACTTTATAAGAAGAAAAATTTCCTTACTTTTTCCTTACTTTTTCCTTCTTATAAAGTTGTTTTTCAGCTGTTTTTTCTAAAATTATTACTCTCTAGAGAGGTAATTTTAGAAAGTTTTCCATGTTTTCGGAAGGAATGGAAAACTTATTTCTACTTGGAAGCCTTAAATTACTTCCTCAGCGACCGTACAATCTTGCCGTTTCCATTTCGCCGTTCATTCTGAATCCGCATCTCATTTTCTTTATTCTTTTTCATTCTGAGGCGATACCATTCGAGGTCATCATAGAGACCACCCTTTAAAAAAGTCAGAGTAGGTTGTGTCGGCTGACTCTCTGTGGTTATTTGACCATTTGAAATGGTCAAATTTAAAATAGCTTCGTTACCCTTTGGTTTATTCTTACTGCCCTTTGGACGACCTCGTCCTTTTTTTGTTTCGGGGGTATTTTGGTTGTTTGTGTTGTTATTCATTTTCAGTCTCCTTTTTAAATTCGTTATCGAGGCACCGTTTGCTTATAATTACTTTTCGACGGTTTTAAGCGAGAAAATTACTAAGATTATTAAATGAGTTATTTAATCAAAATTTACAATCAGTTAAGAATTAAACAATTATCAGAATTTTATCTTTTAGGAATTATTTGATATTTTACCACTAGTAAATTTAAGAGATGTTTCCCTATCATATAAAATGTAAGATAAATATAAATAATCGAGCCATGAAATAGACCTGCTATAGTCAGACTCCGCACTACGAATTATTAGGACTACATGGGCTATGTGCCTAACGACATACTAGCCAGAATCATTCAAATACTTTTAGTTTTCTTTAAATATAGATCCCTACTATTCTTTTATTTGAATAAAAAATCCTGATAAATTATCCACAGCCATATGTCGATAAGTATTTTATAAATCATGCAATCGAAAAATGGGAGTGTATATATGAGTAATGTGGTCGCTTTATTTATAATGGCTGGAATAATTTTTGCCTCAATATTTCGCTTTGGGTTTGGCTTGTACTCATTTTTCTCTATAGTGACATCAGGAATATCGGGTTCCCATATCATAAGCATGATAGGGTCGTTCAGCTTAGGCTGTGCCATATACGATAAAATATCAGATATATTGGGTCTCTCTTAATAGGGCGGGCTCGAAAAAAGCCCGTCCAAAGATTTTCCCTAGACAGGAAAATCTTAGATTATTTTATGGAAAACTGTTTGAAAAATTTATTTTCAAACCGATTTTCTTTAGATAATAAGCCGTACGAGGATTTATGAAAATCCGTAGTGTCGGCGGTTGAAAAAGTTCTTTTCTCCTTATTTTCTAAACACTTAAGACAACTGATTAGACCGTCAAATCAGCCATTTTTCTTTTAAATTTATAGTTTTTTTCAGCAGGAATAAATAAAGAGGAGAGGTATAAAGAGTCCCTTTATCTATTCCATCGCAAATTATTTTCTAAGCGAGTCCCGAATTTTCCTATTTTCGTTTTTCCGCTCTGAATTAATACGAGCCTCATTTTGTCTATTCTTCGCAATGCGAGAGCGAAGCCATGCGAGGTCATCGTAATAACCTCCCCTAATTAATTTAAGGGAAGGTTGGTGCCGCTGCCTTAGCGACTCGGCCTCGTTGTAGTTGATGAACAATGGAATGCGACCATCGATGTCCTTAATGGAGCCGCAATTAAAAATGGCTTTCTCATCGCCGTTGGCGGAGGTATTAACAATGGCATCGAGGTGTAGGATGTCGGCCTTTTTCCATCCGAGTTCGGCAAGCGAAAAAATAATAACTACGGAGAAGGTTCGCGGACGGCCGAGTGCAGCCCAGATGGAGTTAAGGTTTTTGCTCCCTCGTTTGGTCATAAGTTGCTGGTATTTTTTTTCGTCGAGAAAGAATCTTTTTCTTACGGGCTTTTTATTTTCGTAAACGACAAGTCCGCTCTTAGTGACCTTAATAGTATTATTCATAAAATCGTCCCCCTATTTTATTAAATAATATTAAATTAGATATATAATACTTTTCGTCATTTTTCAGAGAATCATTAGCCGCGGAGCCGAAAATAAAATAGAATTTAAATTAATAAAAACATAAGTGGCATCCATGGAGTAGTTTTCCTTTTCATAGGAAGACTCAGTTGGCTAAAGCGGGGTTTGGAGACTTTTCGAATTAAAAAATAAAAAAATTAAGGAGTATTTGAATAGGCTAAAGACCCTGTTTCCGAATATTAATCGGCAGGTGAATAGTGGCACCGACGGACAACCACTGATGAGAAGTATAATTAACATAGAATTTTCGAGGAATTATAAAACCGCTTATAATTTGTGGTAGATAACTTTCAAATAGGAGTTTTTTATATGTCTAAGAAAATAAAGCTCTCAAACGGAGATGTGGTTAAATTTAGCCTTGACAACTACTTTGAGCCAGCCGACAGAATCTGTGTAAAGGTCGTAGTGGGAGAAGGAGATAGGGAGGGAGCAGCCTATGCGACCCTAAGCAGCAATTTCCCCGAATCTGAGGTCAACAGTAAGAAGGGGGAGTTTTTTATAAAGTACTGGGGCGAGAACGATAGTATGTTTAGAGATTTTGTGAAACTAAATGTATTTGAGAAAGGGTATCCAAGGGTGATTGGCGACAAGGTGATAGGCAAGATAAGGGATGAATTCGTCAAATAAAGAGTAAGGTTATTTCTGTATTATTTGACCGCGACTACCGTAGTTATATTTTTCTTAATTTCGGCTGAATATCTCACAAAGTCCATTTATTCCGCCTATTATGTTGTCTCGACAGCCTTTCCTCATTTTTTTCTTTCCGGTTCCAACAATCCAGTGCCATCAGTCTACCGCCGAAAAGAAAAAAATGAGGATTAAACATAAAAATTGAAATAGCTAAAATGTATGAAAAATTATATTAAATAGTGGTGGTAGTTCAGGCCTTTCTGTAGTGGAGGAGACCGTGCTCACGAAGGGCATCGTAGTCAAGGCCCCAGGCGATGTCCTGCCACTCGTCGTCCGAGATTTTCATTTCCTTGAGGTTAAAGATGACAAGCACGGAAAAATCATAAACGAGCGAATCTACAAAGGATGGTTTATAGTTTCCCTCGACGAACTCTGAGACGGCGACGACGAGTTTTCTGTGCTCAGGCATCATAGAATACTTTTCCATGATAAAGGCAAGTCGGTCTAGGTAGTGTCCCTCGTTAGCAGACATTTTAAAATCCTCCATTATTTACTATAAAGACAATATAAAAGGAAATCTAAACAACTGTAAAAGCAGAGATTTTAAAAGAATAAAAACCGAATTTCCTCGCCCTAGACATTTAAATGGATAAGCGACTCTAAGATGAAATATAAAGCCTCATGGAGACTTTTCAGACATTTTATGTAGATAATTAAAGAAGCAGCGGGAAAAATAATTTGAGGAGTAAACCAGGAAAATATTGTTAGAATTGGCCGGAAATATTTATATAATGATTTGTGAATATATTGGAACTATTCTCAGTATCCATGAATCTCAGGGAAAAAGTAGATGCCACAAAAACATCCTTAACTATATCTTTTTTCTAATCATTTATCAACCGCGAAACAATCTCCGAAACCTATTTTCTGAAAGCAATCTTTTAATCATGGCCAAAGGCAGTTTTATTCCTAGGCCTATTTAATGGATAATATCCACGATTCATTTAAAATACCCTTAATGGTTTAATTATTTCTACCGATAATAATTTAAGGTAGCCAAAAAAGAGGGATAATTGATGAATTCAGTAATCGAGACAACTTTAACTTTCTCTGTAATTCTAAAGGTCGCATTTTTGTCCATCTATGTATTCGTATGCTACCGATATGTTGTTAGTCGCCTGAGTAAAACAGAGAAGAAAGAGGCAGGGGCAGGTGTAAATCCGTTGGAAAAAATTTTCAAGAAAACAGCCGTCGAACTAACAGTAAAAAATAAGAAAAAGGACGGACCAAAAGGCCAAGAAAAAACAGTCTCAAAGAAAGATGGCGGGCAATTCGGTCTGCTCATCCAGCCTAGCATCTCGTCAAAAGATAAGGGTGTGGGAAACATCAGCCATAAATATCTTGAGGGAAAGGCGGGAAACCCGAAACTAAGGCTCATACACGGCGGAAAGAAGTCGTAAGAAAAAAGAAGCCACATGTACTCCCTCTACGATAAAAAAGGGAGGAGGCTATAGAGAGCCGGGGGAGATTTTATCGAATACCAGAAAAAGACGGAAGATGGAAGGAATATGGCGAGCGAAAAACTAAATTTATCCGCGGACTTAAAAGGGTAAGAACTTAAAAAATACATATTTAATCCGAGTATAGACGGTACTGAATTTTCTTTCTAAGATAATTGCAGTTTATGGTATGAGTAGTATTTTTTAGAAATATCGGCTAACTAAAAGCAAACTAAAAGATTTCGGGGTTAACTAAAAAGTGAACCTTTTTTAATTAATGTTGATTTTTTCTTGTGTTTGTTTTTAATTTTCCAGATAATATAGATTTCAACCGCTCCTTAATTTCAAATTCCATTTTTCGGATTATTAGAGATAGTGCATTAACTTATCAATTTTTCGAAAGGAAAATTTTAATTTTCTTAAAATATTCCTTAAAATCGACTTCTTCGTCGTAGTGGTTTTTTATGTAAGGGTACATCACACTGAGGGAATTTTCCTCGTCATGGTCTAAAACCATGCCATGACCGACCTCATGACAGAAAAGAAGATAGAGGTGGTTGGCTTCGTCCGTATCTATCCGTCGGACGAATGGCTGCTTAGCCTCAAAGTTAACCTTGTCTAAAGTGATTTCCATACCGTATGTTAATTCAGTTTCTATTTTCTTCCCATTTATTGTATAGGCGGCGGAATTTCTATAATAGACGAGCCATCTACCGTAGCCAAGTTTAGGTTCAGAGTTTAGGCTGAGGTTTTCTGCGAAACTAATCTTGGAGTTTGCTTCTTGCTCTGTATCTACGATGCTAATTGCGGTCGTTCCCAAATCTCCGTTGAACCGCTCGACGAGAAAACGGACGGCTTCACGAGTATCACTGTTCTCGGCCTTAACAAAAAAGCGGTACTCCTTATATGTCTTAATGTCCTCATGTGTTCCGCAGGCAACAAGAAAAGAGGAGAAAAAAGACAGAAAGGCAAATGAGGCAAGGAAAGTACTTTTCCAGCATCTATTTTCCATCATCTTAATTATTTCTAATAGTCCTATCAGCATATTTTACCTAATTTATTTAACTTCGCATCAATCCAATTAAAAAATGAGGTCACTTTTTAATTTTTCTCTACCTTTTTTAATACACACGAAAATGATTCTATTTAATTACAGATAGAGTTGCCGCCTTTTTTCCATTTTCTTTTCCGATTTTTCCTTTAGGCCTTCGCCGTGGCGGATAAATATAATATTACTGAGCAAATTATATAACCAATTATCGGCTGATTTAAGGCGGCACTTAACGGAGGAAAAACGATGGATTCCCCTCAAATCATCTCGTCAAAAATGAAATATAAGGCGGCCGCGATGATGGAATAAATAACATATACTCCGAATATCAAGTACTCCATACAGTGGCTCCTTTAAAAACAGATTGATTATCATGCAATAAATTTAATATAATCCGTGTTCAATATATAAAAACTTATCGATAAAATTTCAAATTTAAG
>Ga0255147_1000511_pt1 | contig 10801 bp, 7 predicted proteins | sample Atl_Miss_RepA_8h_FD_183034 | JGI IMG/M metagenome (GOLD analysis project Ga0255147, IMG submission 183034) | Freshwater microbial communities from Altamaha River, Georgia, United States - Atl_Miss_RepA_8h | ecosystem: Environmental > Aquatic > Freshwater > River | place: USA: Georgia | collected... | reverse complement strand
TTCAGGTCAAGTACAGAAAAAGCAATAGCGGCCTTCTCTGAGAGATAATCATTTGGACTCTCTATAGCGTTTAATGAAGCTCCAGGAGTTCTATAATAAAAAATTTCGTCGCTTTGAATATCTAAAAAATTCAAAACATTAACCCTACCATCTGAACAAGTTAAAAGAAAAATTTTCATAAAATCTCTACATTTCCATTTTTTTTAAATCAGGTCCCGATATAGCGGATGCTATATCGTGGCTTAAACCTTTTGGTCAACTACCCCGCCATACCGCTATCGCGGTTGAGGACGGGGTCTTTCGCGACGAAGAAGGGATAAAGAAAATCATCCTTAATATTTATTTCCAGATATGGCAAAATAGACAAGAAATAATATCCAAATATTTCTTATTTTTATAATCGGATGTAATATCTGTAGCCATAATTTTTTCCAAATTTTCTTTCCCAATTATTTGTTTTCAGACCATCGAACCAAATAATATATGGCATTAGCAGCTGTCTATACCAACCTAAATTCAGGATGGTTCCTTCGCGAAAAAGAGAGTAAACCTTCTAAAGTCTTTTAGCTGCCTCTGTAGCCAAACCAGACCTCACTCCATCTATAAGCTTTACATGGGCCGAGTAATTACTGCCTGAGAAAGCCTCACGTGCTAGTACAAGTCCGCACTTTTCTTTCGTGAGTCCAGGAACATCTATTTGGTCCGGGTCACCTATGAGGATTATCTTGGTTCCTTCTCCTGCTCTGGTTAAAATTGTTTTAACTTCGTGCCTTGTCAGATTTTGAGCTTCATCAACGATAAAAAACTGCCGAGGCAATGAACGACCTCTTATAAACTGGAGCGCCTCAATTTCTACAAGACCCTGTTTTTCCAATTCTCCTAGACCGGTTAGACTCTTATTGTTTTGATTTTCAGTCATCATCAAATATTTATCGTGGTCGTATTTATTCCCCTTCCCTCTACTAATTTCCTGAGACGATTCATCGTCTGATACTTTTCGCTGCGTACTCTTGCTAAAAAGAGCAGATACATTATCTCTAAGAGGGGCAATCCATGGAGCCATTTTATTAGAAATTTCTCCAGGCAAAAATCCCATCTGCTGTCCGAGCGCAATTGTTGGTCTAGAGTATATAAGTTTGTCAAACTTATTGTAAGATATAGTTCTCTCTAATCCGGCCGCCATAGCTAAGATTGTCTTACCAGTTCCAGCGCCGCCTTCTATTGTCACGAGAGGAATCCTATCATCCAAAAGAAATGCCAAAGCTAACTTTTGACACTCATTTAGTGGTTTTAGACCAAAAGCCTCATGTCCATTCAAAACTTTGTCTTCGCTCTTGGTGAGTTTAATACCTGATTCAGAAAAACCGTGTCCAGAAAAAATTTTGATATACTTTGAGTTTAAGTCGGAGTATCCGTGCAAACTCAATTTTAAGTCGTCTGACTTATTGTTGATTTTGACCCATGCATTAGGTGGGATTTTAAAATTAGACATATCTGATGTCTCGACTCTTCCATTCGAAAGAATCTCCATTAATTTGTTTTCTTCAGCCTCAACTACTATTGGTTTTAAATTGTTTAATTTAAAGTCTGATGCCTCTCCATAGAGTTCTTGTTTGCCTTTTGAAATCTCATGATTTTCTACAATATCGAATATAGACAAAACCTTTACACCTAATGACATTGCTCTTATTTTTAATAGATTGTCTTCTGACACTAATGTTATTTCATGTTTTTTATTGATTTTGCTATTAGATAGCACAATATTTTCAATCTCAAACAAAATTCCATCATCCCCATTAAATCCACCGGACGAAGAAAAGTGAGAGAATAAAATTGTATGACTTTTAGATGAGTACGAATAAAATTTACCTAACTTTGAAAACTTACTTTTATCTAGATTATCAGAAGAACGTTCAGCTAAAATACTCATTAATGCTCTAACTGATTTTCTCGCATTAATTCCAATGTCACCATCTTTTATCTTATGTTTATCGAGTTCCTTAACTACTGCGGCAGGAATTATGATTATGTTTCTTTCATTTGACAAAAAACTGATGGCATTAGGATAAGAAATAATGGAACTAGTATCCAAAATATAAATTTTCTTCATTTTAATCCTTTTCTATATTCTATATTACGTAATAAAATAAAAAAAATTCCTTTAAAAACGTTAATTCTCAAATCTTCTACTTTATCATTTATTAAACGCATTCCTATATTCACTTATATACCATCGTCCGTGAAATAAAACTCTTCTTTCAGAATTCTATTTTCAAAATCTATATTTTTTTTGCCTCTTCTGTTAAGACGTTTGTCAAATTCTCCGCCGATTGTTTCGCGACATAAACTGCTTGAAACTATTATTTTTTCTGATTTATGCACCTGCTCATCTTGTATAATTAATCCACCTGAACAGGTTCCTTGGCAGTCTGTCGTCAAATAATATACATACTTTTTTTCACCTAATAAATGTTCTTTGTAACCGATCTGAAATTTTGTTGAACCACACTTTTCTCGACTATATAAAAGTAATCTAGATTTTTCGTCAAGACCAACCCTCTTAAGAACATTAATAATTTTATAGTCTTTTTTTGTGGAAATAATTCTACCTGAGTTTAAGTCAAAATTGAACGTCCTATACAATTCATTCTCATTTATTCCTAAATCATACGAAGACAGATTAGATTTACTGTTATTTTCAGCCTTCGCATGATTATTAAAACAAAAAAATAAAACCAGAAAAATAAGAACCATATAAATCCTAGATTATTGCAAATAAATATTAAATAACCGTCCAAACCTTGGCCTCAGAGTCTACAACGAAAATAATGCCCTCGCAGTCAACAACGAAAGAATACTCATCTTTTTTATATAAAACTTCAAACTTTTTGTTAATATAAGTCGCTTCGTCGCTATCATCTTTTAACTTCAAGTCAGGATTATGTACATGTAGTCTTGTTGAAAACGGATATTTATTACTATTAATTTCAGAGATTTGATTTAGGCTCATAAAGTTGAATGATGGCTTTTCCGTTGGAATGAAACCAAAGTCAAAATCACCATTTAGAACTTCCCATGGATAGTCCGCGGCACACACCGGTCTACCAACAAAATATAACTCATTATCCTTGAATGAATATATTATTTCATAAGTTGTTCCTTCATTAATAAAACCCTCATTCCTTTTATTTTTCTGGGTTCCCCAACCTTGTTTCACTGTTACATAGAAAGGGATCTTACCAATTAATTCATAATTGTACCTAAGAGACCCTTTTTTGGATAATTTAACCTTTATTAAATTTTTTTCTTTGTAAATCTCAGGAGCAGATTCGTTCTTAATTTCATCGCTGTTTACAAAATCTAAATCTTTCCTTGGTTCAAAATCGATTAAGGTTTCTCCATCCCTTCTAGAAAATTTAACAATTGATGAAGAAATTGAATTTTTTCCATGTACTATTTTCTCAGCTAAAAGACCAATAAGTTCCCTGTCTACCGCTCTTTCAATAGGTCGAGCGCCCATATTTTCCATATCTGAAATATCGACAATAAATTCCCGCATTGATTCGTCAATTTTAATATCTAATTTGTTCCGTTTAATGCCAGGATATTGTTTTAACTTTTCTATAAATCTATCTAATACTTGACCAAGGTGATATTTACTTAATTTTTTGAAATTAATAGTTGCCGTTAATCTATTTCTAAATTCAGGAGGAAAAGAAGACGACAAAGCCTTCTTCCGTCTGCTTTCTGACTCAAATGCTGAATCATGCTCGCTAAGAAAGCCTATGGACGATTTATCGGCTTCGATAGCTCCAGTGTTAGAGGTAAGAATTACAAGAGTCCTTTTAAATGTTATTTTTCTATTAGCCCGGTCTGTAAGAGTTCCGTAGTCGAAGGCACCGAGTAATGCCATGTGAAGGTCTCGATGAGCCTTTTCTATTTCGTCAAAGAGAAGAACAACAGGAACTTCTTCGTTAAGGTCCAGAAGAGGTGAATTTTTCTCAAACCCAACATAACCGGGAGGGCTACCTAATATTGTGGAAACTGTGTGATATTCTGACAACTCGCCACAATCAATTCTAATGAAATTAGCTCCAACATATTCAGCAATTGCTTTAGCCGTTTCTGTTTTACCTACACCGGTAGGCCCAGAAAAAAAAAGAACTCCAATAGGCTTATCAGGATGCTTTAATCCAGAGAGACCTCTTAATATTGTATTAGAAACTTCTTTTAAAGCCTCATCTTGTCCTGCAATTTTTGTTTTAAGAAATTCAAATGGAGTAAGTGGAGATGTTGGACCCAATTCAGACCACACATCGCTATCGTCTAAGTCATCAAATGATGATTTGGTTTTTTTATTTTTTGCTGATTCTATTTTTATTTTTTTGGGGGTAGATATTTTATTATTAGAGTCTTTCTTAAAATCTTCAAGTTTAATATCATATTTTTTGTAAAATGAATAGTCATTAAACCAATAGTCTTGAGCAACAAAAGATGTACTTTTAGTATCCTTTTCCATATTTTCCCTTAACCATAAATGATTTTAAATATAGTTCGGATAAAATTTAGAAACACTCATTTAAATGTGAAAAATAATAAAAATTAATTATTGTGAGATATTAGAATTTCTAATATCTTCTAATTTGTTGTTAAATTCATTGCAGAATTTTCTAAACTCATCGTCAAATTCTTGTTGAGTTGAAATCCCAGGCTTCATAATAGCAGAGTAGGAGGATTCGCCATATCTTAAACCTAAGATATATCCAAATGCTCTAAAAATGAATGCTTTAGCTTGTTTTTGTGAAGGAGAATCACATTTTTCAGAGCTAATAAAACAGTTTAACCTGAGCATAATAAAAAATTCTTTTGGGTTTTTATTATTAATAGCGGAAATAACATCCGAATCTAAAGACTCTCCAATAGCTGAGGAGAGAAATTCATTAAATATATCATCCTCATAAATATTTATAAAAGACTTCCATGCTCGGCCGGAGCCGGCTGTTTGATTTGCAATAGGCTGCAGTAGGCTTTCATCCTCATACTTAATAGAAAAATAATCTATACCAAGGTCAGTGTGTGTTTCTAATTCCTTTAGAGACTCTTCTATTAAGAGTTGGGCTATCCCAACCTCAGGGCTTACAGACGAGCCTGATGATAAATATATCTCTCTATCGAAATATCTCCATGATTTATCTGGCATAGTATTATTGTTATTGCTATTAGACACAGTGTCTTTACTGCTGCCACATGAAAATAAAAATGAAATTAGAAAAATCGAGTAAAAATATCTAATCATACATCTACCTCTAGGATAACTATTTAATTCTTAATTCTTTTTTGCAAATTTGAATATCAGGTTGAAAGAACTCAGAAGGTTTAACAGCCATATATTCATTAATTGTATCGTCATTTTTTAAAATGTTTGTAGAATCAAAATCCGAGGCATCATAAGAAGCTAATTTTCCGTAAGAACCATCGCCCCAACAAATTAATTCGCTTCGAGAGGAGAGATTATTATATTCTTTCTCCAAGACATCATATGCTCTAATTGCACAATTAAAATTATTAGAAGAATTTAGAGCTATTACCTGGCCAAATGTCTGCGAATTATCCTTATATAAAACATCGCTAAAAAATGGATTAGAAGCAGAAGAACATTGAATACTGCCGAAATTATTATTTAAGTCGTTTGAAGAAAGGAAGCATAAGTTGTTAGTCCCGACAGACAGTGAGGCAATTTTATCCAAAAAACCGTAATAATTAGAACTGACAACAGCGCGGTCACTATGACATTTCCCTGAACTGAATGGATAATAATAATAGTCGTTTTGATTGTTTGAGCAAGGAGGGATGAATTTTTCTGAAGATAAGAATAAGCCAACTGATTTACCATTTCCCCAACAATATCCCTTTTTAGAGCCTGTGACAGCACATATTAAATCATTTCCTACTGATAATGAATATACATCATATGGCAACTTAATAATGGTAGAGTCTGAAACAACAGGAGAACTTCTGTATAAGGAAGTCTCTCCTGAACCAAGATTACCATATGAATTTTGTCCCCAACAAACAACCTTTCTCGATTGAAGTATTGTACATGTGTTATTACCTCCGGCAAATAGACCAATGATACGGTCATTTTTAGGAGGAAAATTGTGGATTTTCCTCACAGACCTCGAACATGGAGCAAAGGTATTATCTGGGTCATTAACATCAGCTTTAGACCCACAAACATCCAATACAATGTTATTATCTCGCTTAATATACTCGCAAGAAACTATATTGTTGGTATCACAGGTCTTATAATTTTCTGAATCGATATAATCAACAATCTGATTAGAATTTTTATTTACAGTTCCACCAAGACCAAGTTGCCCAAATGAATCATCGCCCCAACAGTATAATGATAGACCATTTTCAGCCAAGGCACATACATGATTTAGTCCAGCGGCTATATTAGATATTTTCGGCATTTTTTCTATTAAATTAAATCTTGAATAGTCAGAAGAGAAAAAATTATTAACTGACGACAGTGAAACCTGTTCAAAATTGCTGCTGGAAGCAGTCGCACCCCTATAATTATCTCCAGAGCAGTAAACATTACCATCAGACTTAAGTATGCATGTGAAATTGTTACCTAATGCTAAATCTTTAACAGAATTAACTTGAGTATTGGTAGGCCTTGTAAAGCAATCTTCTTCGACAAACGAAATTGATGAATCGCTGTTTACATACTTTCTTTTGCAGCGGTCAGGAGAAATACCTCCTTTGTCTTTGTCTATGCCAATTATTTGCTGATTTTTATTGCTACCCCAACAATATAATTCGCCATTATTAGTGGTAGTGCAAGCATGGTCTATTCCGAGAGAGATATTTGCTCTGTTGAAATCCTTACATTTTTGAGAAGAACGGTTGTCGTTCGTATCCTCGCATCCAGAATTTGTAATAGAAACCTGTTTACCTTGTCCGCTAACCCAGCCTAGTTTAGGATTAGAAGGAGAAGGAAATGTTTTATATTTTCCATAAATACTAGGAACACTCAATCTTGTTATATTTAAATTAGCCTTGCTAATTGCTTGTTTAAAATCAACTCCATTATAAATAGGAAGAGAGATGCCGATCTTTTGATTTTCAATAACAATATTTGGAGCCTCAATAGCAGATTCATTATATTGCCCCAAAGTAGAATAATCATTTAAATCAATGAATAAGTCAGCAACCATGTTAAATTTTTTAAAATCGGTGTTGTCGGTATTAATTCCGTTTTCAAATGTAAAGGTAGCCGGATTAAAAGGCTTTATAAAATCACTTCTTGAATCGTTATAATTACCAAAAAGTGACAATATTTTGTCTTTGTCTTTATTGCTATAGTAATTCGTATATTTAGCATCAGAAATATTGGCATATTGATTTCTAGTAAACAAAATCGGATAACTATCAGCATTGATATTAGCATTAGTAAAAAGAAAATTATTATTTAAAATCGGGTCAGATATATAATCCTCATTGGATTTAAATTTATAAGAAATTCGGCAAGCCTGGTCTAACTGAATAGATTCATTAAATAAACTAAAACTATATGTAGGAAGAAATTTAATTTCAACATTATTGGTCTTGAGACTCCCAATCTTATATCCGTCTTGTGATATGTATCCATCATGGACGGAGATGGAAGAAATACATTCTTTGTTTTTCATATTATCCATATTTAAAGTGAAGTCTAATGATTGATTCATGGAATTAAATGATTTTCTTGAAATGTATAAGTCGCAATCATTTCTAGAGAATTTAATATTATAGTCAGTAGACAATAGAGAAGCATCATCAGGGTCTTTAACTCTGCATATGATATCGCTGCTTGTATCACCAACAACCTCCCATGAACTACCATTGAAATATATAGATGGGTCTAAGTATTGATTTGTGTTTAAACATAAAACAGAAGGCTCTCTGTTTGGAGATTTAATTCTGATGCTTACTTCTTTTTCAGAGGAAGTATCTGGCTTTATCGAGAGATTACAACCCCTACTATAATGAGAACCAATAATGGTGGAAATATTATCTAGTGGAGTTAATATATAATTAAATCCACCATTAAAGAAATTGGAACCATTTTTTATATTCTGAACTATGGAAAAGGCTGGGAATCCTTCACAAATTTTGCTACCTGAATTACTTATGGTAGAAGGAACAACAGAGTAGTCATTGTTTTTTTCTAGTTTAATATTATTAGGAATATCTCCATCGTTATCTACAATTTTGAAAAATTTATCAGATATTTTTTGGCCTACTATGTATGAATTGTTATCAATCAGAGGACTGTTTACAACTGCTCCAGCACCATTATCTATAAGATAAATATTTGGTTGACTGTCTTTCAATACAAATTTAGAAGATGTAGAATGAATCGTCCCACCGAAACTATCTGTAGCATCTACTCTACAGTATATACTATCATTTTTAATGTCTATAGAATCATCTTTAGAGCCATTGTATGGCTTTAAGTCGTATGCTTCCTTCGCAATCCAATTATCTGAATTAGATATTTTTTTAGATAAATTCAATGTAAGATTTCTAGTCATCGACTTGGCAGTGTCGCCATTCTTCTCATTTATGAAAACAATGTCTTGTTGAACCAAATCACCGTCAGGGTCCTCAATGACAGATTCACAAAAAACTCTATCCCCTGACTTAAACTCTTTGATATCCGAGTTGTTCAAATTATATAGTTCTATATATTTAATTAGTGGAGGTCTATTTTTGATGGTAATAGTATCCGATGTGGCTGATATAAGTTTACCAGGCTCACTCACATCAGCAACAGAAACCTCACATTTTAGGCTCTTGTGCGAGTCTACCTCTGTAAGTTTTTGAAGGAAAGGCAAACTGTGGCCATAAAAAGCCTCATTTAAAATCCTATCACTACCAGATAAATTATCAGATATGTTCTTGTAGTATGAATCTACTAAATCTTGGGCAATCTTTGTAGAATCAGATGCTGAAAATAAATTAATTAGTCCAATTTTTTTAAATTTCTTATCAGGAAGTCTCGCTGAAGATACCAATCCGCTAATGCTATTTTTAGTATAAAATAAATCGACTGCATTTAATTTAACCTCGTCTCCATCTAAATCCGCTACAGATGTATAGCAACCGACCTCATCTCCTATTTCTACATTATCATTGGAAGCCCGGAAAACTCTACCTATGTCCGACCCAGAGGCTTTCTTAACAACGAGAACAACACCATCTATAGATGGTAATCTATTGGGTATTTTGGTCAAATTTGATTGTTTAACATCTGAACTTAACCCATATTTTTTTGTGATATCGTCTATGACTTCTTTGACGGTAGCTTTACAATAAATATTTTCACCAGGTTTAAAATAAGATTTTTTTATTACAGATTTATTAAAATCTATATTCTTACTAGAATCTAGTTGCACATTGTTAGCATACCACTCATAAAAGGTCTTTAAGCGGTCGTTATCATTATCCTTCCTAATAACATCACAGGAGAAATGTGGTATTAGAGAACCGTTAATAGGAACATCAAGACTTATAAGTTTAATATCTAATATTTCAGGTCTTTGATTTGTGTGAAAGACTTTTACATTTATTGGTCCAAAAGTGTTCTCTATATTAAACCCTCTAATATTGGCAATTACGGAAACCTCAAATTCGCCTTCGTCATCGTAGGAAGCACTAAAATTTATATTCCCATCGTCATCTAATGATATACCATCAGGACACGGAGATGAGCAGCGAATATCTAAATTATATAAGAATAAATCTTTATCGAGTTTTATATTATATTTATTGAACGCATTTAATCCCAATATAAATTTCTTGCTCTCCCCTTCCTTAATGTTTATAGAGTCTGCAATGTTGTATTCTATAGCAATATAGGATGGAATTTTATCCAATAAAGGGTCTTCATTTTCATCTGCTTTATTTTTAACCCCATCAGGTGTATCATTTTTGACTTCACTCGGTATCGTTGGTATTGGGCTTGTCAAACTCACATTGTCTTCGGTTTTATTTTCGCTACAGGAAAAGGAAATCATCAAAATGGATATTAGTATCCATTTTTTTATAAAATAAAATATTTCATAGTGATTTACGATTAAATTCCTTGGCAACAGCATCCTCTATTCATCAATGTATTAATATCACATACACACTTGCCCTTACAGCAATTGTTTTTGTCTTCAAATTTACATTTGCAATGCTTTGGAGAGTCGCAGCAATTTTTTTTGCTATCATTATCGCTATCTTTTAGGTCTTCATATTTCTTATTTATAAAAAGAGAACGTGACAGATATGTTCCGCTATTCAACTCCTGAATTGCCACTAGCTCTGGAATATAATTAGCATCAAAAAAGACAGTAAAATTTACTTCACAAGGCATATTTTTTTTGACCTTGTTTAACTCGTTTTTAATTTTTGTCGCATTTAGGTAAAATTTTTGCACTCCATCTACGATAAAAAGAACCCAAATCTCACCTTGTTCGTTTGTTAGCGTTGAGTTCAGTATTCCTTGAAAATTCTTAAAAGTCATGTTTTGTCCTTTATATTAATTGGTTATAATTTTTTCAATAGATTCGATTTTGTAATAATTAATTACTTCTTTCCTGTCATTCGTAAATCGACCGGCATATACTTCTATTATGAAAGGAACTGACATTTTACCATCTTTCAACATTAATAAATCGGCCTCTAATTTTTCTGTTTGATATTTTTTTGAGAACTTAAGTGATATATCGCTACCCTCAGAGGTAAAATTTACTTTTGGTTC
>Ga0255147_1000503_pt1 | contig 10917 bp, 7 predicted proteins | sample Atl_Miss_RepA_8h_FD_183034 | JGI IMG/M metagenome (GOLD analysis project Ga0255147, IMG submission 183034) | Freshwater microbial communities from Altamaha River, Georgia, United States - Atl_Miss_RepA_8h | ecosystem: Environmental > Aquatic > Freshwater > River | place: USA: Georgia | collected... | reverse complement strand
TAAGTAATTGGACTAGCTGTTTCAGTGACTTGTCTAAAGTCTTTTGAATTCATTAAGTTGGCATATTCAGAGAATATAAATGATAGTTTTGAGATTAACTTCTTTTTCTCGATAAAGTCTACAAAATCATCACTTATGAAAACAGTGTTGTTATTTGTAATTTCAAAATAATTAAAAAAGGTATCAAGGAATGAGTTCAAGTTTTTTATTTTATTCTCAAATTCACCGACTCTCGTGACTTCATCTTCAAGAGAATTATTCAGAGTCAATATAACTTTGGCACAATTATCAATGTTAACGAGAGAGTCATAAAAAAGTTTAAGTTCAGTCTCTGCATTTAATAGAATTGCCTCTTCATTTATAATCTTTTCTTTAAAATTAGATATATTATTTATTTCATTCTTTGTTTTTAAAAGATGGGTTTCTAAAGTATTATCTTTATATTCAATAGACCTGATTTCGTTTTTTATTTTTGAAGAAGTAGAATTAATAGTTTCGATGATTTTTGAGTCGAAATCAACCTTAAATTTCGATTTGTATTCGTCTGTTAAAGACAATAGGTCTATATTTAATATATTCAGAGTATTTTGATAAAAATCATTGTTATCTATTGAGTTTGATAAGACATTTAATGTGTTTTCCGAAAGTTGTAGAGAATTTTGCAGATTGATTTTAATATTATCTATCTCAAACCTTTTCTCTTCTATTATGGCATTAGTATCATTTATTGATAAAGAAAGAACAGATAAGTCTTTTAATTTTGAAGAGTCTTTGTGTAGTAAAGAATAATAGTCAGATAAATCCTTTTTAATGCTTTTAACATTTAAAATGGAGTTATTTATGGAGTTTAAATCCTCAATGGTTTTATCTTTTTTGTTGTTTTTATTAAGCCTTTCGAGTTCTTCCTCGTAGGCACTGATTTGCTTAATTATTGGGATATATGATTTAAGTTTAATCTCTTCCTTTTGAATTGAGTCGAGTAAAGATTGAATTTCATGCTCATCAGATTTTTCAAGCGACTCAATAACTTTTAATGAATGGTTAATGAGTTTATCTATGTATTCTAACTTCTCATTATTATTTAACTCTGAAAAATTATAGTTTAAAATTTTTTCATCTAATTGTTTTATAGAAGTTATTGATTTTAATAAATCAGATATTCTAGCTTTAGCTTCTCCAAATAGAGAGGAGAGGTTGTTTTTTATAATGTCTAATTCCTTAGATGATTCCTTTTCCTTTAAGCATGCCTCATTATACATGGAACTTAATTTTGTCGAAGGGTCCATGGATTCAAGTATCTTCCTTCGTTCAGTACCTTTGGCAGAGAAGAAGGATGTAGGTTGGCCGACACCGTACCAATAACTTCGCATGAATAAATCTATTCTGTCTTTTAATGTAGGAGCAAAAGGAACTTTTGCTAAGTTAAGTACCATTTCTTGTGCACCATCAGCGGTCCATTCATAATCATTATTTAATGTTGCTAATTTTATGAGAGTGCCATCACTCGATGACCTTCTTATTAATTTAAAAACATCGACAGAGGAATTATCCCGAGAGTTTACTTCAAAGGTTAACTCTCCTATTGTTTCGATTTTAGAGTTCCCAAAAGGCGATACGAGGTCTTTAGTGAACGAAGATAGCCCAGGGAATGGAAACTTTCCTGTTAATACCCAAGAGAGTAATCTAGCTGAAGTTGTTTTGCCGGACATGTTTGGTCCAACAATACAAAGAGAACCGTCTTTAAAGTCTAAATCTAAAGACTCGTAGCTCTGAAAATTTACACCTTTTAATGACAATATTTTCAAAACGATTCTCCAAAATGTTTTTTTAACTATCGGCATTTAATCTTAAAAGGTTTAAATCAAAAAAGGACAAGCAATTGAATTTATCGTGATTATAAATTCAAATGGTTTCAGGTAATTACAGAATTGGTTATACTGTTTTACCAATGTTTATTTTGTTTGTTTTAATTACAAATAAAAAATAAAAAGTCCGATTAATTTTTGAATAAGTGGGGTGTGTATGAGTATTTTAGAAAAAAGATTGGCTTATCGTCCTTTTAAATATACAGAGGCATATAATTTTTTTCTGAAACAACAGCAGGCACACTGGGTATGGACAGAAGTACAGATGGGACCTGATATCACCGATTTTAGAGAAAACCTAACTGATGTAGAACGACATGCTGTAATAACACTTCTAAGGTCTTTTACTCAAATTGAAATAAATGCTGAGGATTATTGGTCTAACCATGTAGCAAAATGGTTCCCCCACCCAGAGATAGGACAAATGGCAGCTACGAACGGAGCATTTGAAGCCATTCATATATCGGCTTACGACTACCTTAATCAATCTCTTAGTTTGCCTGAGACAGAATATGAAGCATTTTTAAAAGACCCTGCTATCATGGCAAAGAAGAATAGACTTCAAGAGGTTTTAGAAAACACCGTAACTTTAGAAGATAAGGTTCGGTCATTGGCTATATTTTCAGCCTTCACGGAAGGTGTTTCTTTGTTTTCGAGTTTTGCTATCTTGATTAATTTTAGTCGATTTAATAAATTAAAAGGTGTCGCAAACATTGTCGCTTGGTCAGCAAGGGATGAGTCTCTTCATTCAGAAGCAGGCTGTTGGCTTTTCCGTCAAGTTATAAAGGAGTTTCCTGAACTATGGACGGACGATTTTAAAAAGACGGTTTATCAAGCGGCTAGGGATACGGTTGATATAGAGGATGCTTGTATAGAAAAAATATTTGCCTTAGGTGACCTAGAAGGATTAACAAAAGTTGATTTAAAAAATTATATTAGATTTCGTGCAGATACAAAACTTCAAGATTTGGGCTTAAAAAGGAATTGGAAAAACCTAGACATGGAATCTGTAAAAAGAGTCACCAATTGGTTCGACCCATTATTATCAGGCAAAGAGCATGCTGATTTTTTTGCACAAAGACCATCCGCTTATAGCAAAGGTCATGTCGACTGGGGGAAATTAGATTTTTCTAAAATACAAAAACAAAAAGTTAATGAAGAAGGGGTATAATATATGTCTAAAAAAAATAAATATAAAAAATTAGATGAACTAAAACTTATTAATGAGGCTCCCGAGTGGTTGGAAGAAAAAGGCTATCAAATGCTTATTAATGGTTATCTCTTGGAAAATGAGACTCCAAAGGGTATGTGGAGTAGGGTTTCTAAGAGTGTCGCCAAATATCTAAATAGGGCAGATTTAGAAGAAAAATTTTTTGATATTATGTGGAAGGGGTGGCTCTGCCCAGCCACACCTGTTCTATCAAATACCGGTACAGACCGCGGATTTAATATTTCATGCTTTAGTATACATGTACCAGATAATACGATAGGCATTTTAAATAAGGGCACCGAACTTGGGATGCTCACAAAGTATGGTGGCGGTGTAGGCATTTATATGGGGGATGTGAGACCAGCCGGAAGCCCTATCTCTAAAGGCGGAAATAGTGAAGGGATTCTTCCATTTGCTAAAATTTATATGAGTGTCGCCAATGGAATCAGTCAGGGTGGTGTACGGCGGGGGGCTGCTGCTGTTTACCTTCCGATTGAGCATGGTGACTTTAAATCGTTTTTAAGAATGAGAAGACCCGAGGGAGACCCCGATAGACAATGTCTACATCTTCATCATGGTGTCACTATTACTGATGAATTTATGGAGAGAATCGAGCAGGGGGACAAAAAAGCTCAAGAATCTATGAGAGAACTTCTCAAAACAAGGCTTGAGACTGGCGAACCTTACATCTTTTTTTCTGATACAGTCAACCGAGACAATCCTGCTAGCTATGAAAAAAATGGGCTTTCTGTAAAGACTTCAAATATTTGTTCAGAAATTACACTTCATACCGATGAAGACCATTCCTTTGTATGCTGTCTATCCTCTATGAATTTGTCAAAATGGCACGAGTGGAAGGATACCGATGCGGTATATCTTTCTGTCTATTTTTTAGACGGAGTTCTTTCCGAGTTTATTGACAAGGCTTCAAATGTTGATGGTTTTCAATCTGCTGTTCGATTCGCTAAGAAGAGCCGTGCTTTGGGCTTGGGTGTTCTTGGCTTTCATTCTTTGCTTCAAAGTGAACTTGTTTCGATGGATAGCTTTTATGCTCAAATTTTGAACAGGGCGATTTTTAAAAGAATGAAGGAAGAATCTGTCAGAGCTTCCCAGGACCTCGCAAAGGAATTCGGCGAACCTGAATGGTGCGAAGGGACTGGAATGAGAAATACCCATCTTTTAGCAATCGCTCCAACTTCCTCCAACAGTATAATAAGCGGAAATAACTCTGCTGGTATTGAGCCTATAAGTGCAAATGTATATAGTAAAAAAACAGCTAAAGGTAATTTCATTGATTACAACCCTGAATTAAAAAAATTATTAGAATCTAAAGGCTTTGACAGTCCTGAAATATGGAAAATAATAATTGAAGATGAAGGGTCTGTAAGGAAGTTAGATTTTCTTACAGATGAAGAAAAAAATGTTTTTAAAACGGCATATGAAATCGACCAAAATGTTTTAATTAATCTAGCTGCAGACCGGCAAAAATACATTTGCCAAAGTCAAAGTTTAAACCTATTTTTCGCTGCTTCCGACCTCGACCCTAATTACTTCTTTGAAGTACATTGGAATGCCTGGAAAAAGGGTATTAAGACTTTATATTATGTAAGGAGTGATTCCGTTTTAAAAGCAGATATATCTTCTCGTGGGGACTGTAAGGCTTGCGAAGCCTAGTTTAGAATGCATTTAATTTTGACATTACCATAATCATCTTTAACTGAAATATTATATTTATTATCTATGTTCCATCGGTCGCCTCCCAGGCGACCGATTAAAATAGATAAAATAATATCGTAGTTACCAGTTGAATCATTTTTCACCGCATACCACTCTATTGTTTTGTCGTCTTTATATACAGGATAGTAGTTTGAAATATCGTCTATAATTATATGATTTCTATGAAGATTAAATGTTAATTTTTCAATATCTTCTTTTTTTATATCAAAATCTAATTTAATGTATGCTTTTCTCATATCGTTTTTTTTGTTCAAAATTCGACATGGCTCTAATTCGCCTGCTGCAGCCAATCGGCTGTAACCTAATAAAATGATAAAAAATAATATTATTCTCATATGTTTACCCCTGAGTCATTAAAAATTATACTAGTGACATCCTCCCCGCCCTACTCGCTTACGCGAGTTGAGGACGGGGACTTTCGCGACAAGGCTTGTTAAACAGAAAGGCATCCTTTTAACCTTAAAAGGGTCTTACATATAACCAATGTAAGATTCATTTTTGAGTTGTCGTTATTTTGCATAATATAAGCTAAAATATTAAGGTTAATATTTTGATTGTTTAAAATATTGTCCATGAGTTCTTTATCTCTATTTTCTATTGAAATATTGACGAGTGCATAAAGCACAGCGATGGTCGCCGTCACATTTTGTGCTATACCGATAAACAAAAGCCTTTTAAATTCATAGTTATCATCATTATATTCGAATATTGAGTTTATTTTTATTTTTTTCAAATTTAAAGACAAACCAAGATAAGGCATGATTTCTTTGCTTGGGTTTTCCATTAGTTTCGATAGTAAAGTCTTTCTGTATGTCGGTCTTCCTGCAATAAAGTAGCGAATTTCATTCGTATTTTTAGATGTTGCAACAAGGTCTAAAATACCATCTCCAGCACCCTTATGAGACACTATATAATTTCTGAGAGACCTGTCGCCGTTGTGATATAGCAAACATAGATGTTTGTCTGTCAGACATGCCTTATGTTGATTTTTTCCATCTAAACTTAATAAAAATCTTTGATAGGTTAAACCTGCTGAAATATATTTTGCGACAAAATCATTTCTATTCTGTTTAACTGAAAGAGTAATATATAATTTGTTTTCTTCTGATAATTCCAATTCTAAAAGCCTCTGTAAATATAAATTACATCTTCTTTGATATCGGAAGAAGAATTTTTTTTATTTAGAAAAATGCTTTAATAATTTTTTATATATAAAATTTAGTGATTAGAGATAAATCCGATGAAATTTCTATCCTAGGTTAGAGAGGTGTAAATTGTCTGATTTATCTAAAGATACTAAGGAATTCATCAAGACTTCGAATCCTTCCAATAAAATGATTGAGTATGCCTTGGAGAATAGCAAACTTGCTAAAGTTGCGATTCTTCTATCAGTTTTCGTGTCCCTCATCGCGATAGTTACCTCGTTATTTATTAAAAACAATAAGAGTATAGTCGCTGGTATTCCCTATGGAGAGACATGGGATTATCCAATGGTGCATTGGGTTAATACCCCAATGCGGTTCGAAGAGAATGCTAAACCATTTTTTGTCGCTCAAAAATATCTTCGTGGACTCTACGAAGTTGACTCGTCGGATTTTGTTGAAGCTAAAAATGGTGATGCTGCTATTATGCTCTCGCAAAGATTGAGAGACCTTTTGAATTACACTGTACCTGGCTCTAATGAATATATAAAAGTTCTAAATGAAGTTCATTCTAGTCAGGCTTTATACAAAATGTATTCTGAGTGTAAATGTGTAAAGCGATTTTTAATCACCGATATGGTGATTCATCAATCGCCTCTACCTATCGTTATTGTCGAGTTTATTGGACGATTTGTCATGTTTGGAATTGACGGTCAGCGGCCAGTTCCTGCTGAAGATTTAGGCTATAAGTCGATTGTTATTCAAATGACTAAAGACCTTCCTCTATACAGAAAAGACAATGCTAAGGTTTCCGAGAGTACTTCTAAAGTTCTTAATTTCATCGAGGAAAAAGAGAAAAGAATCGAGGAATCAGATGAAGGTAAAAATGCCGCTTCTGATGAAGAGGTTAAATCTCAGAAAAAAAAGACTGTAAGCAATATAATTAAAGTAGACTTTTTAAATCCTGAAGGTTGGTATGTTATTCGTTCGAGTATCATTCCTTTAAATCTTCAGGATGTAAAAGATTTAAGAGAAATTAGAACTCAGACCGGAATGAAGGGTCTTTATTAATTAAGGAGAAAAAAATGAATAATAATGATAATAAATTTTTTAAAGACAAAGAAATCTTAAATTCTCTAAAAATCGATAGGTCTCTTATCTATCTTGGTCTCACGATGTCTGTTTTGTGTGCTTTTTTAATTATCTATCTCGCCATCCGAAAAGACAGATTGGAACTTGTTTTCATCGGTAATGAAAATATCGATGTCCCAACAAAGTTAGAAAAAGTTTTAGAAAGCAACTCAAAAGTCAAGGTAGACAGATGGATTAGAGGCTTTGTTCGAAGGTTTCTTGCTTATCGGTTTTTACATCCTCATGATTCTAAAGAATTTTCTAAGGATGCTTTGGCTTGGCTTCATGCTCACACTGGAGAAAAAGGCCAGGTTAGGTCTCTTGCTCTTTGGAATGATTTTGATTCTTTCGATGATACTCGGAAAAATACTTATTCTTTATTCTTCCCGGTAAACGACCAATCACTCATTAAAATCAGGGAGAGTGAACAAGACTATAATATTATTTATGTCGAAATTCCAGGAACATACCAAACAGTTGTTAAAGAAAACGAGGCCTTTTTAAATGCTACAATGAAATTAGTTATTAAAAAAGTTTCCATTACCGGCCTTAATACAAAATTGGGGCAATCTAATATTACCGGCCTAATCGTACTAGATGGTGTAATCGAATATGTTGACGACTTAACGAAAAACGAGATTAAAAAAATCAGTATCTTTTGAGGTTCAAATGTCTGAATTCAATAAATTTCTTGAAGACTTCGAAGAGGTTGACAGAGCCTTCGTTGCGGCTCTCCGCAACAAAGAATACTTTCTTCATCTTAAAGATGTGTTCTTTGAAATGAATAAAATTATGTATGAAAGCCACAAAGACGGCTCTTTCTCTAATACCTATTTTTTAGAACATGTCTATAACTCTACTGATATAGGTAAAAACTGGACCAAAATCGAGATTTTATATGATAGAGGGTTTGCCCCTATAAAAACTCCCAAAGGCTTCAAAAAACAAGAAGACCCTAAAATCAAAAAAATAAAAGACGAACTCTTCGGTAAAAAAGATGAGGTTGATGATGATGAGTCCTTCGCTGAAGACGAGGAATTAGCTCAATCTAGGGAATTAGTCACATCTCTACATAAAATCTACCCGCACCCACACGGACCTGATAAAGAAATATTAAACTTTGCTCGATATTTTTCGACTAGGCCCATTGATTGTGCTCAAGATGATTTCTTTGCCTATACTGAATCATTAGCTGTTATCTGTCAAAGCATTGCTGGTCTTTGGACTGAAAAAGATAATGCCTTAAAAAATAAAGACCCTAAAAAATGCCACGAGGAACGAGAAATTCGAATGAGAAAAGTTCGTAACCTCTTCTCTCGTTCCTCTTCTAATAGCATTTCTGGCGGCTCTGACCTAATGATTGAATTAGCTTTAGACGACTCTCGAGTTAATCGAATTAACACCTTCTCAGGAGAAGAATTTAATAGTTTTGACTCCGTCATTGGTGGTTTACCTGGCATCGGTTTGACTACCATTATCGGAGGAACCGGCGGCGGTAAAACTATCATTAAAAGTAGTCTTGTCGCTAACTACTGTTTGCGGGCTTTAAAAGATGATAAAACTCCCATCATTTGGGCTTGGATTGGAGAAGATGGTCCGGAAGCCTATGTAAGACGAGTCATGTCAAATCTACTTAATCGAATGTCTCGAGAACTCGACATTGAGTCTTTTAACCTTTATCAATTAACTAATATTGTTAAAAATAATCCTATCATTAATGAATATTTTAGGGAAATTGTTAAAACTGTACTCATTAAAACAGACTGGTTAAAATCACCAACTCAACCAGAGCAAAAACTTAATTTTTCTATTATTAATATTCTCAATTATTTTAATGCCAAATTGGACTCAGGACAAGAAAAACCAGACTTTATTATTCTCGATTATTTCAACCTTTTAAACTTGCCTAAGCATCAAAGCTCTGGCAATCGACCGCAAGACCTCTCTTTAATCGCTCATTTAATCGATGATTGGGCTGAACAAAATAGTATTCCCGTCATCACTTCCGTACAGGCTTCCAGCAGCGGCTTGACTCAAGCCCGTGATGGACTTCGATTCTTTGACCTTGAAGACCAGCATGAAAGTAAGTCTATTGCACACTCAAGTCGTATGGTTCTCTCTCTTCTTCCCCATACCTACGACTTTAACGATGATGGCTCTCCTAAAAGTAGATTAATGGGCATTAAAATTTTAAAAAATAGGGGGGGTGAGAAAGGCTCCATTTTCCTTTCAAACTACGATGAGGCAAAGAATATAGTTTTAGCCGATTCTAAAAAAATTTCCGATTCTGAATGGCAACGGCATAAGACTATGATTGCTGAAAAAACAGCCGAAATTATGTCGGGTGAACATCTCGAAAATAAAAAAGATAACCAATATAAAAATAACCATAATAATTCAAAAAGGAAAAGTTCTAACGATTTAAAAAATCAATTATCGAATAAAAGTGCGATAGATACAGGAGAGATTTAATCTCATCTTAGGTTCGATGAACCTCTTGGGGGTAAACTTATGCATAGAATATCTGATTACGAGGTCGCTGATTTTTGGACTTATAAGTTATTTAATATAGATATTAAATATAATCTTAAGCCACTAGAAGTATCTTCTATTCCTGATGCCTGGGCTAAAAGAGTTGCTAATTCATACCATAAAACTGGCTTTATTTGTTTGGGGGAAAAGTATACCTTTGGGCAAATTGATGAATTGTCTGACCTTTTTGCTATGTCTCTGCTTAAAAATAAGTCCCTTTCAAAGGGCGATAAAATCGCCATCATGATGCCTAACACTCTTCAATATTTAGTTGCTCTACTTGGTATTTTAAAATCTGGTCTAATTGTGGTAAATTGTAATCCACTATATACTAAAGACGAACTTTCTAAGCAAATAAATGACTCCAAAGCAAAAATAATTATAACATTAGAAAATGTTTGTAAGCCTACTGCTGATGCTTTAAATGAAGGTCTTATTCCTTCTGTTCAAGAGGTCATCGTCACTAAACTTGGCGACCACTTACCTATTTTTAAAAAACATTTAGTTAACTTTATCGTTAAAAATGTCAAGAAAATGGTCCCTCAGTACTCTTTCACTAATTCAGTAACCGTAACACCATTCCTTGATATGATTAAAAGGTCTTATAAAAACGACAGAAAACTCCTCGATAAGGCCGAAAAAGAAATCACTCTTAATGATACGGCTTTTCTTCAATATACAGGAGGCACTACTGGTATTTCAAAAGGTGCTGTTTTATCTCATAAAAATATTCTTATTAACTCTATTCAAATAGAACAAGCTTCCAAGTTTATTATCGAAAAAAACATGTTGCTTAGGGCCCAATCACAGGGCATTACAGAGTTTCATGCCCTTATTCCTCTCCCTTTTTATCACATCTATGCCCTCACTTGCGGTCTTTTAACTCTGATGGTCAACTTTGGGGTCGCCGTTTCTACTTTACCTAATCCCCGCGATTTTAAAGCATTAATTAAACTTTTCGATGATGACAAAATAGTTTTAATTTCTTTAATCAGCACACTAGCCAAAGCACTCGTCAAAAACGATAATTTTAAAAAAATTAAATTAAATAAAAACACACTCGTTATAGCTGGTGGAATGCCGACTGATAAAGATGTGGCTGAGGAGTGGTTTCATTTAACCGGCACAAAAATAACGGAAGGTTATGGGATGACGGAGACATCCCCTCTCATTTCGTTAAACGATGTTTTCAATCCTAAGCCAGGAGTAGCCGGATATCCTGTCCCTCAAACTCTTGTAAAACTTAGGGATGATTATAATAACGATATCCCTCTTGGATTGGGTAAAGAATTCCCTGGAG
>Ga0255147_1000502_pt1 | contig 10920 bp, 4 predicted proteins | sample Atl_Miss_RepA_8h_FD_183034 | JGI IMG/M metagenome (GOLD analysis project Ga0255147, IMG submission 183034) | Freshwater microbial communities from Altamaha River, Georgia, United States - Atl_Miss_RepA_8h | ecosystem: Environmental > Aquatic > Freshwater > River | place: USA: Georgia | collected... | reverse complement strand
ACGACCTTGAGTAATACTTAAAGCGCGCGGTTGAATTGATGGAGCTACTTTCACTTTGTTGTGAGCCCATAAAATTGATTCAATTAACTCTTGCCAGTATCCACGGCCTGAGAATAAGAACATTAATGAGAACGCCCATACGAAGTGTGCGCCAAGGAACATTAAACCGTAAGCTGATAAAGCAGAACCATAACTTTGGATTACTTGGCTAGATTGAGACCATAAGAAGTCACGTAACCAACCGTTAATTGTTGTAGCACTTTGAGCGAAGTTACCAGCTGTGATGTGAGAAACACCAGAAGCTGTTACAGAACCCCAAACGTCAGATTGCATTTTCCAAGAGAAGTGGAAAATAACGATTGATAATGAGTTGTACATCCAGAATAAGCCTAAGAATACGTGGTCCCAAGCTGAAACTTGACAAGTTCCTCCGCGGCCTGGACCGTCACATGGGAAGCGGAAACCTAAGTTTGCTTTGTCAGGAATTAAACGTGAACTACGAGCATATAATACACCTTTTAATAGAATTAACACAGTTACGTGAATTGTAAATGCGTGAATGTGGTGTACCATAAAGTCTGCAGTACCTAATGAAATTGGCATCATAGCAACTTTACCACCAACGGCAACAATATCACCACCCCAAGTTGCACTTGTTGCTGCTAAAGCATTTGGTGCAGTAAATTGTGGAGCTAAGAAGTGAGTATTTTGGACCCATTGAGCAAATACAGGTTGTAATTGAATTGCTGTATCTGAGAACATGTCTTGTGGACGACCTAAAGCGCTCATTGTGTCGTTGTGAATGTATAAACCAAAGCTGTGGAAGCCTAAGAAAATACATACCCAGTTTAAGTGAGAAATCATCGCGTCACGGTGACGGATTACGCGGTCTAATAAGTTGTTGTAGTTTGAAGTTGGATCATAATCACGAACCATAAAAATAGCTGCGTGAGCACCAGCACCAACAACACAGAAACCACCAATCCACATATGGTGAGTAAATAATGATAACTGAGTTCCGTAGTCTGTAGCTAAATAAGGATATGGAGGCATAGCATACATATGGTGAGCAACAATGATTGATAATGAACCGAATAAAGCTAAGTTAATAGCTAATTGTGCATGCCAAGATGTTGTTAAAATTTCGTATAAACCTACGTGACCTTCACCTGTGAAAGGTCCTTTGTGCGCAGCTAAAATTTCTTTAATACTGTGACCAATGCCCCAGTTTGTACGATACATATGACCAGCAACTAAGAATAATACAGCAATTGCCACGTGGTGGTGAGCTGTATCACTTAACCATAAACCACCTGTTACAGGGTTTAAACCGCCTTTAAATGTTAAGAAATCACCGTATTCACTCCATTGTAAAGTAAAGAATGGAGCTAAACCTTTAGCAAAACTTGGGTATAAATCAGCCATAAATGCACGATTTAACATTAAGTCATGCGGTAATGGAATTTCTTTTGGATCCACACCAGCATCTAATAGTTTGTTAATTGGTAAAGAAATGTGGATTTGGTGACCTGCCCAACCTAAACTTCCTAAACCTAATAAACCAGCTAAATGGTGGTTTAACATTGATTCAACGTTTTGGAACCATTCTAATTTTGGTGCTGCTTTGTGGTAGTGGAACCAACCTGCAAAGAACATAGCAACGGCCATTACTAATGCGCCAATCGCTGTTGTGTAAAGTTGAAGTTCACTAGTGATACCACTTGCACGCCATAATTGGAAGAAACCAGAAGTAATTTGAATACCTTGGAATCCACCACCTACGTCTGCGTTTAAAATTTCTTGACCTACAACAGGCCATACAACTTGAGCACTTGGCTTAATATGAGTTGGGTCACTTAACCAAGCTTCATAGTTTGAGAAACGAGCGCCGTGGAAATACATAGTTTGGTAAATCGAATTTTTTCAGCGGAGAAAACTTACTCATCTGAAAAGAAATGGATTTCCAGAAAATCCGTAAATGCAACTTTCATTGCAGACGGCTTCAATCACAAAACCGTTTTCTAAGAGACGTTTAAAAAAAAGTTTTTTGAACTTTGTTGGACAAAATAAAAAGGATATTGAGTTATGTTAAAATAATAACATAATTTCCATCTAATTAATGCTTTAAAAGTTAATTAGAACTGATTTCTTCACATTTCTTCGATTGTTTATTCTTAGAGAATTTACGCAAAAGACCGAACTTTCTACCGTTGTTCTTCAACCCATCTTTTACTATGGCGAGAGTTTTTTTCAGTTGTCTATCAAAACTATTTTGTTTTTCTATTCTCTTTTTTTAGATTTTATTCTTTTTATGACTGCTTCTTTTCATAAAACAAAAATTTTCCCTAAAAATTTTTCAAATCGTTTTTCAAAAGGTTCATTTTTAAAAAAGCAAACACTTCTTGAATCAATTCTTTTTCAATATTTAGAATGGCGTGAAACTCTGCTGTTCCAGAATCCTAATAAAAAATTCGAAAAAGGAAATGAATTTCAAAATTTTAATTTTCAACAACTTTCGAACAAAATGGCCTCAGAAAAACTTGTCTATCAAAAATTAACTTTACCAAAATCAGCAAGTTATTGGTTATTTCCCTTAGTCGGTCTCGTAGGACTAACAAAATCCCATTCAGAAGTTCCAGCTACAGTCAACTCAACAATTTCGAAAACGAACTACCTTGTTAGTCAACAACCGCTCGAGTCCGAAGGATTAACAAAAAAGGTGGTTCCAATTTCTTATTCAGGACAACTTTCGCCGGCGTTTTCTTCTTTAAATCAGAATTTTTTAAAAAAAAGTTCGTTCAAAATTGAATGGGAGAATTTCGAAGGCATGAGTAGCAATACTGAAACCCTCTTTTTACGCAAATTAAATCCAATTTTTCAGCCGCTGAACCACTCCTCTGGAATTTTTTCAAAGCAAACTTTCTTACCTCAACCAACTCAATCTTATATTGCTTCTTCTCTATTATTAAATGAATTTTTAGAACAGCGTCTTCAGCAAAATGAGACAGTAGACTTGAAAAAAAGGGCAGAGCCTTTTTCTCTAACAAGCGCAACAAATTTACAAATTCCAGATATTTATTCAAAGGAATTAGGATTGACAGAAGATTTTACTGCTTTTAAAAAAGGTCCTTCAGTTTTATCAAATAAATTTATTAAAATTCTTCGCGAAAGCCAAAATGGTAATGCACAACCTTTTGCTCCAACAACCTGGAATAAAAGTTTGAAACAAGAACTTTTAACACAATTAAGCAAAGTTCTAAGCTCAACCCCTGGCGACAATTCCTTAAAAAATACAAAAAAAAGCCAGGCTTTTGAATGGAACACGCCATTGCTTCAGTCAAATATTACTCAAGCTGAAACACCATTACTTACAAATGTTGGAAAAACCAATCTCGAAACAATTGGCGGTTTTGATGTTTCTTACGCTTTACAATCTCAAACGCCGGCGTATGAACCTCACTTCAACCAATTAAAAACCATTGATGAATTTAAATACCGTTTAAAGAAAGGAGTCAATAGTTTTCGGAATTCGAGAAATTTTTCTGAAAATCATGGTGGCTGGAAAGATCAGATTTTCCATTATGAAAAAAATCTTGGGGTGATTCGTAAAAAATTACTTTCAATTCTTTTTACAAATTGGAGTGAAGAAAAAACCACAGATTTTTTTAGTGATTTACCTTTTAATGGAGTAAGTCTGACACAGAATGACGAAAATCGTTCGCGTTTTATGCTATCAAAATCTCGTACTGTTGAAAAAGTATTACGTAGTTATTTATCGTTAAAAAAGCGCAAAACAACAAACGTTAAAAGCGTGTTTATGTCATCTAAGTTAAAAAATTATCAAAACTTTTTAAAAAGAACATTAAAAAACAACACAAGCGTTTTTAACACTGTAAGCCCAACTCGAAAAAAAGAAGACTCACGTAGCTCTAGAAAATTTTTGAGTCTATATCAAAAGCATCCTTACAATTATTTAAATAAAAAAAGTTTAATTTTTCTTCGTAATAGTGAAACCAATATTGTAACGAGTGAGAAGGTTTCGACTCTTGACAAACCGATGGATGTTAATACACAAAAAACATTGGAATTTAACAGTGAATTTGTACGTCTTCAAAAACTAAAAAACCAGCAAAAATCTCGTAAACGTAAAAAACAACGCCGTGAAACACGTCGTCGTAAAAAAAGAAAACGTATTTATCCACGTCCTCTTTGGATTCGCGCCCATTTTTACAAAAAATTTTTAAAGACACGTCATGAACCCAATATTGCGCTTAAACTGAGTACAAAAAAAGTTAAGGATTCAAAAGAATTGTTCCAGTCGCAAATTTCAAGAGGTCTGTTACAAATTTTCCCACAAAAAATTTATAACCGCACTCAATTTTTGGCTTTTCAAAAATTCCAAAGAGCTTATCAGATGGAAAAAACAATCCCTGTCTTTGCTGAAAATCGCTTCTACTATATTCCTAAATTTCTACTGAGTGACTTCCAGCGTTCGATTTTAAAATCCTATTGGTTAAAATCAAATTTAAAACCTTATCTATTACGTATCCAAAAAACATTAGATACAATTCGTCTTGCTGAAAAAGAACGATATTCGTTTAAACCTTTACTTAATGAGTTTTTCCCTCTTGCACCAACAAAATCTAGTCCTTTCCCATTAGCACCCTCTTTTGATGCCACTCAAAGTGTGACGCCAATTGGAAATTCAGGGATTTTTGAAAAACGAATTCAAAATATTTCAACTTATAATCGTTTTTTATACCAAAGAATCCTAGGTCTGATTAAAAATATTAAAGGTAATATGGGAGCGAATGGAAATTTCCGCGCTCGCCCAGCTTCCATTGGTCGTAAGCGTAACGATGAATTAAATTCAAAAAGTGTTTGGGAACTTTTTAATCAATTTTTAAATTTCGAGTTTTTTTCAAAACAAATGCCTACAGCAACTCTTGATGAAACCTATCGCGACTATTGGAGTTTAAACAAAACAAATGTTTTTGGTTTTAAAGAAAACAATACGGCGTCACGTTTATGGAGTTTAACAAAATATCGTGACCAGAAAAAAGCAAATCAAACGAAACGTCTTTTAAGTTTACTGAAACGTTCTCTTTCTTTTGAGAAAAATTCAAAAAACTTCTTAGAAAAGTCGAAATTGTATACTGCAGAACGTAAATTATTTTTATTAATGTCTCCTAATTTAAAAGAATCGACAACTTTTTTAAAAAGTGACAAAAAAATCCAACAACTTTCATTCAATCATGCTAAAAGTCGTCTTTATTTCTGGTGGAATTGTCTCCCAACAAATTCGAGCATTCAACAAACACCATTGAACGCGGCTCTACCTATTCATTTTGTTGAGTCGGACAGTGACCCTCAAACTTCTACGATTTTATGGAATGTATGTTTATTAACAATTCATTTTGGAATTTTATTTTCAGTTTTACAAATTTCAACAGTAAGAAGTTTTTTAAAAGTTGTTTTTTTAGTTAGCACAAAATTTGTGATGTCTTATACGTCAGTGTTAAATTGGATTTTTGAGCGTTCAAAAATCAGCCAAAAGAAAGGCGCCTTTGTGTTTGAGTCTTTAAAAACTTTTTCAGAACCAAGTTTTGTTAACTCGCTTTCTCAGAGTCAAGCGTTGAATAATTCGGCATTGACAAATTTCCAAAAATCAAATCGATTCCAGTTTTTTATTAAAGCAAATCCACCAATTACAGTTAATCAAACAGCAACAAGTGAAAAACCGCACTTAGTGTTTAATCAAAAAGGTTTTCTAGCTTTAAATTGGCGTTTATTTGCGATCACAAAAATGGGAGCGACGAAAATGTATTCGATTCAAAAATTCACAGGAACAATTGGCACAAAATTTGTAGAAATGTTTGAAGGTCTCATGGCTTTTGTTTACCAATTTTTAGAAAAACCAGCCGAATTTATGGTGGACTGGCTTGGTCAACTTTTCTTAATTGAATCAGCAGCTCATTTAAGTACCTACACTCCGGAAAGTCTGGAAAATAATTTATGGAAAACTTTTGTAAAATTTTCACGTCAAGCAAATGTCTTAGGGCTTGCTGGCATTCCAATTCAATCTTATTTCTTAAATCAAACATCGGAATTGTTGAATTCCCTTTTAAAATCGGATATGGATCTGATTATGCGTCAGAAAAAGTCGCAAATTTTCTGGGAAATTTGGTCAGAAATTCTTGTTCGAGCCGTGAGTAAATATAATATGAATTTGTCATCATTAACGACAATTAAGGATGAACAAGATCGTTTATTCGAAAATCTTCTGCAAGATCCTGATTGGGATTGGTCAACAGCATCCTTCGAAAAATTAACCCCTTATTTACAATTCCGTAATCTTCAAACAACGCAATCTTTTTTCCTTAAAGAAAAACGATTAACTCCTGATTTTTGGATTTCTTCTGGAAACTTCAATCAAAAAGCTGTTTTTGGTGGGAAAAATTCACTTTCTTTAACAAGTTCTGGAAATCAAAAACAATGGGACTTATACCAATCAGTCACGCTTCAAACTCGTGAAAGTGATTTATTCTTAGATTTCTCTCCACCATCTGGATTAAAAAGCGTTCGCGCCTTAAATAGTGCTTTTTCTGTTCAACAAAATTTAGGCCAGTACATTTGTGAAATGTATAGTCAATTATTTGTTAAGAAAGTAGCTAAAAATCTTTTAGTCATTGGGCCTCCAGGACGAGAAAAAACCTTATTAATTCAAGCATTAGCAGGCGAAGCAGAACTTAAACTTATTACAGATAATGCTAATCGCTATGCGATTGTTCAACGTGGAGTTGCAATTGGAATGAAATTATTACGTGATGTCTTTGAAGGCTTAGCTTTTAATGCACCTTGTATTTTCCTAATTGAAGATATTCATGCAATTGGTGAAAAACGTTCTTTTTTAATTTCAGAAGATCAAATTACTTCAACGGATGCTAGTCTTGGTGCGGAAAGAGAGGAAATTCATGAACGAAATCAAATGATTGCCCAACTTACTCGACATATGATTATGCACTATAAAAAACCTTATAAAGGCGATTTTTCAATGAGTATTCCAACAAATCGTTTTGATTTCCAATTATTCCTTGGCGTTATCCCACCTCGCACACGTCGTTCGAACTTAGCTTTAGAAAATCCATTAGATTTATCGGCAACAAGAACGCATAAAATTGAACGTTTACGTAGTATTTTACAATTAGCAAAACGTGAAAAATTTGCTCCCCCAACAACTTCTCCATTTAGTCTTTTAGTTTTACGTGAAAATAAGAAATTTAAACCTCTCAAACGCGTGCAAGAAGTTTCCTGGTTTGGTCAATCTATGGAAGGCGCTTCTTCTGAAAATAAATCGGCTTCCTCAGTTCGTGTAAAAGTTGCGATGCTTGCGGATTTAGCTTTATCGAATTTATCAGCAAAATTAGACATGATTACAGAATTATTAGTTATTATTGATTCTGTTCGTTCAAATCATGGCTTTTTAGTTTTTGCAACAACACATATGCCATATAAACTTGATCCAGCTCTTCGCCGCCCAGGTCGTTTAGATGAAACACTAAATTTAGCACTTCGACCAAACTTTAAAGATCGATTAGAACTCATGAAAGGAGTCTTTTCAAGTGCCAATTTTACAAGTAACATGGATACCCTTCGCCATTCTGGCTACTTGTCTCTCGAATTTGCAAACCCATTCTTCTCACAAAGCAGTCTGAAAAGAGGCCAATTCTCAAATCTAAGCGGTCTAGATGCTAGCGCTAGTATGCGTACATTTAATTTCTTTGATTATGCTATCCAACTCGAACAAACATCGGAAATTGGCATTCAAGAAATGGCTATTAAAGCGAAAACTCTTTTAACACGTAAGAATTTAAATGCATTTGGTCAACCTGAATCAAAAGAGAAATATAGAGCATCTTTTGATCATCCAGCAATTGAAAAACAAGTCGAAAATCTTCTTTCTTTCGATTTTCACCAAATTTTCAAAAAGTCAAAGAGGAAAGATCTAGCCTCAATCAAACCTTCAATGCGTGAAGATGCCTATAAATTTCTTCGTTCGGCTTTAATGAATTTACAAAGCTTAATTTATTACAAAACGATTGAAGTGTGCTCAAACCTATGGATTGAACAAAATATGAAAGCCTATACTTTACATTTTGTTCGTTCTTTTGGTCCTCTTGCAACAAATCTCGATACTTATAAAAGTCTGTATGCCCCAATGTGGGAAGTGGACCAGAAAATGAGTTCTTTATTCTCAAGCTCAACGGCGCAATTTTTCTACTTTTCAGGAATTTGCCGATATTTAGAATTGTCAAATAGCAAGACAGGCCAATCGGTTCCTCATTATTTTGGAAATCATTTAATTGCAAATCATATTTCTCCAACAAATGGGACAACTCTTTTACCTTTTGAAAATTTAAAGAAAAATTCTTCTCAAGAATTTTTTGCCACTGTTTTTTATAAACGTCGTTTCTATCAGCAAACAACTTTAATTTTAGACTTCTTAAGTTTTTCTCAACCAACGGCTTTAAAAGAACCACCCGGTCCGAGCACTACCGCAATTTTAAAACCATTAAAACGCTACGAAAATTTCAAACGTTTCCATGAAGATTTTGCCTACAAAATGCAAATGTCAATTCAAGAAAAAATTCAACTTCATCAACAGCAAAGATTTTTAAAAGCGCTTTATCAAAAACCAATTCAAGCTTTGTTTCAAAATTTATCGGGGAATGGGACTCAAGGAGTTGGCTTTAATAATGCTTTACGTGATCTGGGGTACAATGATTCAAAACTTTTAAAACCAAGTTCTGTAAATAGTTATTATCGTAATCGTATTTTAAATCGTCATCGTTATTACTATACAAATCAATGGTGGACAGGAGCTTTACCAGAACATACATTAGAAAGCACATTTTCAAGTGATATTGATTGGCGTTCATCATTCTTTGAGATTTCAAAATCGCAAAATTTTGAAGCAAATCAAAAGCAAAATCCAGGCCAGCAAGATATCTTAATTGATTTTCCTGATCCAGAACAATATTATAATCCGCGCAATCGTCGTTGGGTTTTAACAAAAGGACTTTGGGCAAATTGGGAAAATTTAGTAACGCCAAAAACTGCCCCGGATTCTTCTTTCTTCACAGCTTTAGTTTTAAATAAATTCCAAAAAACTTTAACAACATTAAGTTACCATCGTGAACAACTTGATTATTTTAGTTATCTTTTCTTACGTTATGGCAATCTTCAAGAATTAGATCTTTTACAAAAAAAATATCTTAATTAATTTTGGAAAAGTTGGATTTTTAACAAATGAAAAAGAATTCTAACGAGGGGAGATTTTTCCTCGTTAGAAGGATTTGTTTCAAGAAAAAAATATTCTCATTTTTATTTGAGTACCGAAACTCTTATGTTATGATTAATTACAATACTGAAGTGAACAAATTTAACTCTTTCGAGTTTCGAGACTCAATCTTCGATTTGGGTTCCAGTTTAGTAGACTGGGAAATTTTTAAGGAACAACAAAAACTTAATTGGTCTATATCTACTATGAAGAAAAAGTCTTCATTTCTCTTTGGGAGAAAAAAGTTTTCTTCATTTAGAAAACCAGTAAGTTAGAACTTATTCAACGACTTTTGAATATGGTAGAGCCATTATTATCTGGAATTGTATTAGGTTTAGTACCTGTTACTATTGCGGGACTTTTTGTCACAGCATACTTACAATATCGTCGTGGTGACCAAGCAACTTGGTAATCTAGACTCTATTTTTTCCTTGTTAAGGAAATCTGTTTTAAAAAATTTTTAAGAAATCCAGTTCAAGACTCTTTACGTGTTTTTCTTAAAGAAACACCATAAATGCTCTTTATATTTGGATCTTAATTCTTCTTTTTTTAGGAAATTCTCCATCTTTTCTATTGATTTTTTCCCATCTTTTTATGTCACATATCGTAAAAATTTATGATACTTGTATTGGTTGTACTCAATGTGTTCGTGCTTGTCCTTTAGACGTTTTAGAAATGGTTCCATGGGATGGTTGCAAAGCTAACCAAATGGCTTCAGCACCCCGCACAGAAGATTGTGTTGGTTGTAAACGCTGTGAAACAGCTTGTCCAACAGACTTCTTAAGTGTACGTGTTTATTTAGGTGCAGAAAGTACAAGAAGTATGGGCTTATCATATTAATTCTAGAATTTTTCGAAAGAGTTTTTTCTCAATTCTTCGTACGAAGAAGTGTCGAGCAATTCTTCTAACGAAAAAGTCTCAAAAGATGGTTCAAAAATTTTTTATCGATTTTTGACCAGTCAAAAGTGCCTTTTGATCAATATTTTTTTATTTTGCGAATTGGACTCTGAATTTTTTGTCTCAAATCAAGAATTCCCATGTCCTGTTCTGAAAACTTTTCTCTAAACACTCTTTATGGTAACTGTTGCGAGCTATGTTGTATTGCTAGGTGGTGCTTTAGTTTTAACCCTAAGTATTTACTTCGGTTTATTACGTGGTGTTAAGCTAATTTAATTTCACCTTTAAAAATGTTCCACTTGTGTAATTTTAAAGTGATTTCATTGCTTTAAAATTTTTCGAAAGACCTCTTTGCAGGGGTCTTTCTTTTGACCGAAAAAGCAATTGTCCGCTTTTCTGTATCGAAAAATTTTGATATAATAAAATAAGAAAAAAATCTTCAGTAGCTCAGTGGTAGAGCGATCGGCTGTTAACCGATTGGTCGTAGGTTCAAATCCTACCTGGGGAGAGAACAGTTTTAACCACCAAAATTAGCTACCTTTTTTGAAAGGTTTCTAAAACTTCCTGTTTTCTTTGTAGGATTTTCTTTCAAAGGAAAATAAATTTTATTTTTGAATTTAATTACATTTCGGAAGAATAGCTTTAAAATTCTTAACCTTATTTCAAAACAAAAATAGGTTTTG
>Ga0255147_1000501_pt1 | contig 10928 bp, 23 predicted proteins | sample Atl_Miss_RepA_8h_FD_183034 | JGI IMG/M metagenome (GOLD analysis project Ga0255147, IMG submission 183034) | Freshwater microbial communities from Altamaha River, Georgia, United States - Atl_Miss_RepA_8h | ecosystem: Environmental > Aquatic > Freshwater > River | place: USA: Georgia | collected... | reverse complement strand
GTAGTCATCATCATTTCTAATTCTTTCATGAAGTTCAACTTGTTGTTTTAAATTGTGTTTTGGTGCCAAATCATGCATAACTTCTTGAATTACTCTTTTTGGTGAGGAATTCTCATAATCGGTGACTAATCTTTTTGTTCCCCACATATTGTACATGTATTCTGAGTCTCTATCAACGGGTAAATTTGACATTTTAGCTCCTGTTTTAAAAAATAAAACAGAACTTTTATAATGGAGGTTGCTATCTCCGTATAATTATTTAACGAAAAATTTCTCTTATACTATAATCTTCAGAATTCAGGTATTTTAGAAGTTCCAGTGCTATTAAACGAGGATTTCCATCGCCACAAGTGTAAACATCAATTGCCAAACATTTATTTTCAGGCCATGTATGACAAGAAACATGACTTTCGGAAAGTGCAATTACAATCGTACACCCCTGAGGAATAAAACAATGAGAAAAAACATTCAAAATTGTCATTTTTGCACGATTAATTCCTTTAATCATGACATTTTGAAGTGAATTTATATCATTGATAAGTGAAAAATCTACATTATATACTTCTAATAGTAGATGTTTTCCCATTGAAAACTTGTTCAAGATCAATATTAGTAAAAAAAAATATTTATTTGATGTAAAATCCCCTTCTTCGGTAATCTTCATCACTTATAAACCTATATTCTTTCAAATCCCTAACCTCTTCATCGTTCCAAACTGGTATTGCCACATTATTTTTGTATCGAAAGTCTGGATTTTGTCGAAAATGAACCTCAATTAGGCGATTTCCAATAAATTCACAGTTGATCCAGTCATAATTTCCCTTCAGTTGGGACAAAATACTGGGAAAATCAATTTCCAGGTCAATTTTAGTCCATTTTTTCCATTTATAAAGTGGGTCCTCGGGGTCTTTTTCACCCAAAACAACTAATTTTGACTTTTTTTGGTAAAAATCAACACTAATGTGGTCTCCACGAAATAGTTCACACCAAAATTCCGCTGGATGAAAGTGATCCGTATGGTGTTCAATGTATTCTATACGAGATTCTCTTCCCATTCCCAATAAATTGAATGATGGTCGAACAATATAAAAGTCGGGTTTGGGAACAGTGGTCCCAACTGGACCACAATTATATTCCAAAACCCGACTTAGAAATAGTTTATTATATATCCATAGATCGTCATGATGAATATTTTTCCATTCATCATTACCATCTAAAAGATACATATTATTTTCCTTGTCCCCTATACTTCTTTCGTGCCCCATTGCGAGAAGAGGCGGCATACTTGGTTCCTCCACCATCTCCTTGACGAGACTTCTTAGGAGGACCCGGAATATAAGAACTCTTATTCAGTCCGACTTTCGATTTTGCCATAATTTACTCCGATAACTTCAGTTTTAAGATCTTCTGGTCTTGGAGAACCTGTCTGATAGAATTCTATTGACAGGTCCTCCATAATATTGAAATATTCTTCTTCGGTGAGATTGGTATAAACTAGTTCTCCTCTATGAAAAATATTGTATGAGTCCGCCATTTATATCAAATGATTCTTGACTTTTCGTGACCAACTCTAATACGAGGGTCACACCAAATTTCAAATCCTGCTTCCTTTGCATCCAGGCAGAATGATACATCTTCTCCACACATGTCCTGAACCTGTCCTGATTCAAAAACTTGCATTTTTGGTGCAAACCATGGATACTTCATTTCTGGATGCTCAAAGACACCATTCTTAATTAGTACCCATCCAAATCCAGTGTAGTCCACGGTAAATGGTTTGCGGCGCTTTGAGATACTTTCAATTGTTTCGTGATTCATGACACCACCATTTCCACGGAAGTCATCTTCGTCCAACCAGTGGGCGACCGAGGTTGTATGTCCGTCTTCGGTGGCATACCAACCTGCGGCAATATCTTTTTCCATGAGAACCAGTTGCCAGAACTTTTCGGTATTAAAAACAATATCCGAATCGATCCAAAGTTGCCAATCATATTGGAGTTTTCCGTCCCAGGGAATTTGGTCTGGTCCTCTGAGAACATTTGCACCCAGACACTTACATCTTGCAAAATTAACCATTGATGAATAATCTTGCGAAATTTGGATACTGGCGCCAGCCTGCACCAAGTCAAAGCAAAGTTGTACAAAACTCTTTAAATAAGTATACGAAACTCCTCTTCCGGGTAAACAGAATACCACGGATTTTCCTCTTACCATTTCTTTTGCCGATTCGTAGTCCCATTCTGGTTCTTGGGTTGAAGTCGGCGCTTTTGCCTTTACAGTAAATCCTTTAGCCATAATAGATTGTGATTACATCAGTATCATACAGTATTATCTATATGATGTCAATAAGTTCTTTCTGATAGAACAACTTCGTTTCCTTCAAGATTAAATGAGATTTGTGTGTCCTCGTACCATGAGAGTTCGTTCATGATCTGCTCGGGGATTTTAATATAGTAATTCCCAGTAATTGGATCGACTTCTATGGACTCAAAAATATTTCCGGAATTTTTTTTCATCTGAGTGTATATAAACTTTAATTTTATATATGAGTTTTTATATTTTTAGTGCCGTTGGGTAACACTTTGTAGGTTAGGGTAGTGTTGGGTTTTTATATCCGACCATGGATCCGCTAGATATACCGCCGCACCGCACAACAACTGCCAAACACGAACGAACGAATGAGGCGGCAGAGTATACCTAACTGTCGATCACGAACGAATAGAAAGGGGGGAGGATTGCGCCTCCCCGATATACCTTAGAGTCCGAACTTCTCCCGACAGATAGGACCAATCCCCAGTTCGATTGAAAGGGCATTGGTTAACTCACGACCGCAACATGAGCAGTTCCCGGTATTCTGACCGTACAACTTAGCGGCAGCATAAGGATCAGCGGCGACGGATTGCACACGCTGAATGAGTGCAACCTCACCCAGATTGGTCTCAGTTGCAGTGATCCAACCCAGATAGATGTTGGAGAGAGTTCCCCACTGATTGATCTCTTTATCGTGGGAGAAAACATACATCTTGCCCTGATACTTGGAGGGTTTGACGATAAAGTCTGCGAAACGCATTGTGATGCGCTTCAGTCCCCGATTCTGTGCTTCCTCGATTGCATTTACGATGCCAGCGAAAGAATAGGCGGGGCGGGCGTTGTGGCGGATGATGGGATGGCGCATTGTGCTGACCTTAGGTGTGGTTTGTGAAAAGAAAGGGGGAGGATTGTCTCCCCCTAAGTGTTATCGAACCTGAATGAAGTTAGTTACTTTAGAGATGGTGAAATCTCCGAGAGTTTCTAACATTTTCTTTTGCGCTTTAATCTCCAATTCAATGCGGTTAATCTCAGGACCGTAATCCTTAGTCTTGCGCTCGCAGAGTATAACATTTTGGCGCTTAATCTGAATCTGAGTTACATTCTCAGATGTCATCTGAGTGATTAACTCCACCTTTACTGCGTCAAGTTGATCGCTAAGTTTCTTAATCTTAGCGGTGAGTTCAACAACTTTGGAGGCGTTAGATTGCATGTCCATTGTGTAAAGAACTGTAGGGTGGAAAGTGTAGCTAAAGCAAACCTAGAGAGTATGAAACAGCAGAATCGGCGCGACGGTAGAACCCGCCCGACCCATCGCCCGCGATGCCTTCGGCACCGCCCGATCCTGCTATTTAATTTTCAAGGTTCGCTCCGCTACTGTAACCGCCAGACCCCGACCCCGCAACCCCCAAACGGTAGCAACGGATACCAAACGGCAAACACATCCTATCAGCAACGCTTATGGGTCGAATCCGCCAAACTGTAGCAACCGATACAGAACCACAGGGCACCCATACCTACGCTGGAGGGCGGGAGGAGAGGGGAATCCTGGCAGAGTTTGTATAAAGAACTCAACCAGTGTAAAGTATAAAGAACTAAGACAGGACTGAATGTAAAGAATAAACCACACCACTGACAATAAATTACATTCAATCCTGAGTTAGTTCTTTATACTTTCATTCTTTATTCTTTTTTTATTCTTTATTCATTTAATCAATTCTGCAGGAGAACCACAAGACCTGTAGAATGTTACCATTCTTTGTGCTTCCTCCAATGATGTGAATGATTGTGTTCTCCATTCACAAGAATTGTATGGAGTTTGGTATTTAATTGTGAAACCAATTGAATTGATTTGTTGTTGATTATTGTGCATGAATCTAGTTGATGAATGTGTATTGAATGATGTGTGATCTCGTCGAGATTGTATGAATGATGTGTGATCTCGACGAGATGTAATCTAGACTAGATCAATAATGATGCTTTGACATCACGCAATTCGGATCATTGTACCAATCAGAATCCTCATAAGATTCGGACAGTTTCTCATCAACAAGATCGCAGAATTGCTCCATGCGAATGATAAGATCATCGGTCAATTCAACCATTCCAGTAGTAACCAACTGGGCGATTTCTTCGGGGGTGAGAATAGTTTGCATGATGATAATTGGGGGGGGGGAGGAGTCCGTCCGGACCCTCCCGTATTGTATCAGATCAGAGGCGCCCTTTGCGACCCAGTGCCGCCCATACATGAGCGGAACCAGACTGAATCTTAGCACCATTGCGGACCCATACGATCTGACGGGTGGCGATGCTGCAGGCGATGTTCAGAGTCATGGAGTGGTGTGGTGTGAACTGAGAGAAGTCTAGGGGATCGGTGGGGACCGTTGCCGATCCCCTTGTGACACTTAACGGATTGTCACAGCATCCCGATCAATCGCATCATCGTGGTGATCTGAACTGGAGTCTGCCAGTTGATAACATCCTCCAGCATGTTACCATTGGGGCGGATGATAGCAACCTCAAAGGTATCGTGGTCGATGTCACCATGAAGACCGCAATTCTTCGGTCCTGCGACTACAGAGATTTCCCAACCATTCTCAAAGATGTGGTGGGCATGTGTGGCACCTTTGATGACACCGTGATCGGAGAAGGTCAGAGCGGAGAAGTTCATCGGGTGGTGTGGTGAACTGATACCAGTATGGGGGCAAACGGGACGCTGTGCCACCAGGTTGTGCCACTTGTGGAACTGTCCACTGTGGCGGTCGGATGGGTCTGGGGTGCCTGTAGACTATGGGGACAATCAGCAGAGGTGCGGGGTAGCACTGTAGACGACAATGATCGACACCGACCCTGCAAACTTTTTTTAACAAAAAAAGTATACAAAAAAGGGGCGAAGTTGCCCCCCTTAAGTATAATCAATCAGCGGCAACCATCATGCCATGCTGTACCACAACTGTTCGCGGCGATTATGTCAGCGTCAGAAGGTTGCCAACCTTCGATGTATTCCAGAATCGCAATCAGATCCTCGACTTTATCATAAAGGTCTGGAGGGACTGAGAGATCGTTGACAATACGCTCCCAAACCGGGAGAGTAGCAGCGGCGACAGTGTGGCAGTCGCAACGGTTCAGGATGGCGGTTGCCTGGGAAGGATCAAGAATCATGGGAGCGGTGTGGTTGACTTGTTCATCCTACAGCATCGGTGGCAGGTTCGGGGGGATCTCAGTCCCCCCTTGTGCCACCTGTCAGACTGTCACAATCTCATTGACTGTCTTTTTAGCGGTGCCGTGTGCGGGAAACGCTATCACAAACTCACGATCCGCTTTCTGACACAAACCGCAAGTGCTGCAGGTTACACCTTCATGGATTGTTGCGGGGCAAGTGATAACCTTACGGCCACTGGTTGTGGTGTAGAACCGTTGAGTCTGGTCAGAGTGAACAACTGCAACGGCGGGAATGTTATGCTGACTCATCACACGGTCAGCTTCATCAACCGACTCACAAGATGCGTTGACGGTGAAACCTAAACCGTTCGCATTCTGCAGAGCGATGATGTTATGCTCGTTCAGAATGTGATGCGAATAGGTGAAACCTTTGCGACCCTTGTTTGCATCAATCAACTGACGCAGTTTCAGGTAATCAATGTTACCGTTGTTGTGCTGCAGATCGCCAGACACATTATGGCGCCAGAGTTGCCCGCGCTGAATCTTACGAATCTGTGCAATGAACTCTTGCCAATCTACACCGCGTTCAGCGTTAGAAACCTTGCGCCAGTGTAGTGCCTGAGGACCACTCTTAGCGTAACAACCTTTATCATAGAATGGGCAGGTTGTGGGGCAGGTTGCACGGTCGCTGGTGCTGGTGGGAATGGGTCCAGTCTTGGCGTTGCTGGAGATCAGGGTGAGAGCGGTGTTCATCGGAGTGGTGTGGTGAACTGCGGTCATCCTAAGGGTAGGGTGGGGGGCATCGCTGCCCCCCTTGTGCCAGTTCTCAGACTGTCACTTCCACAGACCTTCAGACTTCAGACGGTCCACAAGTGTGCTGGCAATACTACCACAATGGGGGCAGATTGTAGCATACTTGATCTCACTCCGCAGAGAATACTGATAGGAGTTTGTGTACTCTTTGGGAGTGAACTTGTAGCGATAGATTGCACTCACAGTCTTCAGAAGTTGGCGCTTCTGAATGTCATTCCCGACCCAACGGTAAGCAGCAACAAAGGGTCCGAAGTCGGTATAACCTTTGCGGCAATACTCCAGAAGGTCTACAACTTTCTTGGAAAGTTGAGCACCAAGATGAGGAGTAAGTTCCGCCAGAACGACATCCTTAAAGGGTACAAGTTCTGCGGGTTCGGTGTTAACAACTGGCGCAGACTGTTGCGCCGTTGCCTGACTCAAACCGATCAGGAAGTTGGCGATCTCAGGATAGGTGCCGGTCATCTGAATGGTGGCGCCGTTGTTGGTGATGGTGACGGTTTCCATGGTGAGAAAGCGAGTCGGCGTCAGTGGTGCGCCGTTGGTGGAAGTATGCCGCCCCAGAACCGACTCGATCAACCACCATTGTGCCACCTAGCAAACTGGCACAGCATCGGGGTTTGGTGGGTTGTTCTCCTGTATCTTATGAGAACAACAAGCACCAACGGGGGAAGGGTATCCCTACTGAACAATACATCGCCACGGAACCTGCCAAAAAATAATAATAAAAAAAGAAAAAAGGATCGGACACCACCCCGATCCCTTGAATCACCCACTCCAAATACGCTATGATTATCTGTTCTCTTTCGCGCTGGGTAACTTTATCTTATAGTGGGAGGCAAACCCCTTCCTCCAGTATCAGAAGTCTACTATCCAGTGGGCATCGTTGTCAAGTGAAACCCAAAAATGGTATTTGCGATTCATGGATGTGAGAAATAGATTCCTCCCAGTGTTTTGTTCAACAATACACTGATCGTTGTTATCCATGAGATTGGCAAGACGATTCTTTGCCTTTTTTGAGATTGGTGTGACGAAAGCGGTGTTCATGTTGAACCTCGTCGAGATGTGTATAATCTAGTTGATGATGCAGGTCTCGTCGAGAATGATGTACCACTAGATGAAGTGGCACATCTCGTCGAGTTTTAGAACTCAATCTCGTCTAGTGTGGGGACATTATCTTCACTAGATTCACCACTGTCCATCCCATTACACAGTGCATCAAGAATTGAAAGGATGCTATGCCCATCTTTACCTAGACGAAGTTGAGAAATCAGAAGTTCTTTAGTCATAATCAAACACGAAGATAGGGGAAGTTAGAATCAAAAAGACCAGGAACTGCAAAACTCGTTACTTTGAGTTCAGTTCCGTCATCATACCATCCATCGCTAAAAGAATCATAAACAAGAACCTCTCTGTCTAGTTGATCCTTGTCAAGAGTCTGAATCATCTGGAGAAGTTGCTGATAGGTCATGAGATGTCTCAAGAACAAATGAAATGTATCAGGGATCTCATGAGAACACAAGACCCCTTGTGACAGTTATCAGACCGACAGCAGTTGCTCGCTACGAATAGCGGAGTTAATGAAACGACCCACAGAATCATCCTTTTCGATGACGGTGTTCAGATCATTCACAAAGGTAGAAGGATCGGCAACCTTGTAGGTGTAGTTACGACCACCCACAAAGGTGATGGTCACTTGCTCATCTTGCACATCGGTGATGTTTTCGATGGCGCTGGATTGGAACTTGAACATAATAAAAACAAAAAGTAAGGGTTTGAGTGAAGTGTTTTGAGCGGGATGCTTCACCCCCGCTGATGAACCTATTATGGCACGGGTTGGCGGTGGCGTCAACCCTTGTGTGCCAGTTACTTAGGTGTCACAATGGCAGATTCCATGCACACCTCACGAACGCTGCACTGAGCATAATCATACCCGTTCTTTTCAGTGAGAAACTCTTGATACTTTTCGGCAGCAGATTTGCAATCAAAAAGGCGCAGAGACTCAAAGTGTTCGCCTCCATAATGCCAACCACCGATCACAGCGTAGACTTTCATGGGATTTCTCAGGAAAAAAGAAAAGCAAAGAAAGGAAGAATCAGCAAAAGATGATACATCTTGATTGTTTGTGATGTACCATTCTTATAGTGAATGATCAGAAGATCCTTAGTCATGAGATTTCTCAGGAACAAACGTAGTATGGCACGGATCGGGGGGCACCACAACCCCCCTTGTGCCACCTATTCGACTGTCACACTTAGTTTATCAAAAAGTGTGGAGATTTCACATAAATCTAAACAAGTAATTTCCTGAATCTCATAAGAAGAAAAATGATTAAAGAGTGTGAGAATTGCCGCAATCTCACGGGCAGTCAATTGATTGGTGTCAGTCATTTCCTCAAGGGAGAATTGAAGTAACGAGTGAAGCATAGCACCAGAATGATGCCAGTGGAGATGACCCCGACCAGTCCAAGAACTGTCACAGAGTCACCAGCGAAGGTGTAGGTATCAGGAGTCATCAGAAGTCCCAGTTAGAGTTCAGAAATGCGTTCCAGGTGAGTTCATCATCATCCTCATCCCTCATTTCAGGAATGTCGAAAATCTCACCAGGAGAATCTTGAATCTCAGACCAGAAATCAGTGTCAAAGTCCATGAGTGGTGTGATTGGTTGACTTGTTCAGTATAGGGGCATCACAGGCGATCCTGGGTGCCCCTTGTGCCAGTTTCTAAAGTGTCACTTCCAGTTCTTTGCAATTTCTTGAGCATTGCTACCAAGAAAAGTATAAACTCGGCAGTCGGGGAGTTTTCTACCCAGAATACCACAACACTTCACAAGTTCATCACCATCTGCTTGGATTTCGGTGACTTCGTAATAGTATTTGTTGAGATTGATTGTCAACGAATCTTGATCGATGTACCCAGAGTAATCATGAACACTTGAAGTGGTTGCGTAAAGCATGAGAGTTCTCAGGAACAAATGAAATGTATCAGGGATCTCATGAGAACACAAGACCCCATGTGCCAGTGATCAAACTGTCCTACCAGTCTGCTCCACCTCATGCTTAATCATAGCAATTGCCCAAAGAGCGTTCTCACCTTCATCAAGATTTGGAAAGTTGTTGCTATAAACCTTCAAAACCGTTGCAATGGTCTCCAGAGCAGAGAAATCAGTGCGGTTGATGTTCAGTTCCATGAGAGTTGTGTGAACTGCAGTCATTATAAGCACAAAGGCGGCAAAGGATTTGTGTCCTTGTGCCGCCTTTTTTAGTGTCACACATAAAGGTAAGTCTGCCCTATAGTATGGTATTAATAGTCGAATTCGTACTCCTTGACAGTTGAATAGACTCTCTCATCACCCTCAAGATCCAAAAGATCTTTCCAGTCTATATTCTCCACATCTAGATCATCATAACACTCGATGTCCAGCGTAACTTGAACTAGGCGCTTCTGTGCAATTGGCATAAGAATCTCGTGCGTTGTTGTGTTATTGTATCATGCATAGTGGCGATACGCAAGATCCTGATAATCTTGCCCATCTCGTGCATAATCCTCGTCGAGATCTGTTGTACCATACTCGTAGTATGAGTCCTCGTCGAGATTATAATCGTTGGCGTATGTATAGTCGAGATCGTAGTCGTCGTACATAAAACTCGTCGAGATTGTGTAACTGTGTCATCATAGCATAAAACTCGACTAGATGCAAGGTGGGATGCAGGTCTCGTCGAGATTCTCATAAGAATATATATCTCTTATATTAAGAAATGTCATATAATGCTAACATCTGGGGGTGTGCCAGTTTTTTGAGTGTCCTGAAGCTTGACAAACTGCGCGTCTTATGGTATGCGGGGTAAGCTCACAAGACTCAAAGGCATTTATAAGCATTTATAGGCATTTATAAGACTCAAAGGCATTTATAGGCATTTATAAGCATTAAAGAGCATTTATAATCATAAACATTACCATTATACAATACCAAAAGAAAACCTCAAAAATATATCAAATTATACCAAAAAATACCCAAAAAGAATACACTACAATATGTTAATAATCTATATACAATACTATAAGAGTACAATACAATACACATGTCACAGGGTATAATCTATCTTATCATTAACAAAGAGACAGGGCACAAATATATCGACCACACAACTCTTCCAATGAACAAAGAGTGGCAAAAACACATTGAACTTGCAAAAAGAATGTCCTCTTCACTATTACATAAGGCATTTAGGCAATTTGGTCTTCATAAATTTACCATTAAAGAAATTGATGAATGTCACGAAAGATTATTAGAAGAAAGAAAGCAATACTGGATTCAATACTATAAACCAGAATATAATGATGAAAAGTATGTTCAAAACAAAGAAAAAGTTATCATAGAAACCCCGAAAGAAGATAAACCAAAGAACATAACATACTATACAATTAAACCAGAACACAGAGCAACTGGTAAATATGCAAGTATTCGTATACAAGGAATTAACATTGAAACTGGTGAAATAAGAGAATGGGATAACAGTAGAGATGCGGCAGAAGAGATTACTGGAAATAGAAACTATAATGCCAACATATTAAAAAGCGCCAAAAAAGGAACACTTTGTTATGGTTATCGTTGGAAGTTATTAGAAGGAAAAACATTAAAGAAACCAG
>Ga0255147_1000492_pt1 | contig 11138 bp, 15 predicted proteins | sample Atl_Miss_RepA_8h_FD_183034 | JGI IMG/M metagenome (GOLD analysis project Ga0255147, IMG submission 183034) | Freshwater microbial communities from Altamaha River, Georgia, United States - Atl_Miss_RepA_8h | ecosystem: Environmental > Aquatic > Freshwater > River | place: USA: Georgia | collected... | reverse complement strand
ATCAGAGCCAATATATGCCTTAGTGCTTGCAGCACTGGTGGCATAGTCGTTGGTACCAATGGTGGCGCCGTTGAAAGCGCGTCCAAGCTGAACCAGGTCAGTATCGATGCGCTTTGCCAAAGCGTAACCAGCATCTTCCGTGTAGAAAGAACGCAGGCTCGTCAGGGCTTGTACCTCAACAATGTCCTCGATCAAGCGGCTGTACTCATAGTGCTTGTTGATCAGCACCTGAATGTTGGTGTCGCTCTCTGCAATCAGAGTAACGGCATCAGTAGCAGCTTTGGCCGAAGCGTTGCCACGGGCAGGCGACGGGATGTTAACGGTATCACCCTTTTTGCCACGGAAGGACATTTTCTTGACCACATTGGCCAGGACGAGGTTCTTCTTATAGGCAGCAACAATCTCATCACTCCAAATTTCGGGGATGAAATTGGCCGCAGAGGTGGTGGTTACCGAATTGGTAGGGGAAAAGGCGGTGTTTGCCATGTTAAATCTCCAGAAAAAAGTTATTACCGGACTCGTCCTTCAGAATACGCTTGCATGATCTCATCACTGAGACTCTCGTACCTTGCTGGATCTGTCATTTTCAGCCGAATGAGGTCAGCCCGCCGGTAGACTCTTTTGGAACTCTCGCCAGAGCCACCTACATCAACTTGCGCCGCTTTCATGTTCTTGACCCGTGTGGCGTCGCTTGTTCGCTCTGCCTGCTGGGCTTTAACACCGCGCAATTGCTTAAAAGTGGACAACAGTTCATTGGCAGAGTCATAGTCAAACTCAGCATCTGCTTTCGCGTAAAGCGCCAGACGCACGGATGAAGATTTCACCCAGTTCTGGAACTCTGAATCACCCACGACCTGTGTAAAGTCGGGGTGCTCCTGCGACAGCTTTTGCTGAACCTGCATCCGCTTGAAGTCCATGCTGGCTTGACGCGCAGCGAGAACGTCTGGATGCTTATCTATGGTTGCCTGAACTGCCTTCTGTGGATTCTCAAAAAAATCTACTTCAGGATCCTCTTGCTTTTCAGTTAATTGTCTTGAACCGAGGTTTTGCTTGATAAGTTCATCTGCAAGTTTTCGGACTTCACCCACTTCTTGGGCCTGCTTGCCAATCAGCTTTTCAGCTTCTTGGTGCATCCGAATAATGTCGTCCAAACTTTTATCCCGATATTTTTCAGGGAGTTGTGGCTTCGACTCTACTGCCTCAATTTCACTTAGCGGCTCGGGTTCTTGATCAATCAACATGTTAGGTTCCTGCCAAAACGGTTGTAGGAGATTCAACTCGGCCCTGTGGCTTATGAGTTGGCTTTGCGCTCCGCATTCAACTTCTCAACGTGTCTGTGCTCAAACCGCCCGTGGGCAGATGGAAAAGAGCCAGACCAGCCTTCCAAGTTAAATTTGGGTGCGCTTATGACGCGGCTGGCTGTACCGCCGCATCCACACTGCACCTCAGTCGTCTCATAACCGACTAAAGCCTCAGTGCGATGCCCGCATACGCAGGCAAATTCATAAATTCTTTTCACTTGTCAGATCCTCATACGCATCTTCGCTGACCTTTTTCAAGGTTTTTAGCCAGATCAGGATGGAAATCTCGCCTTTACGAAATTGTAGACTTTTTTCGTCCGCAATGGTAGAGACATTGTTCATTGCGGCGAGCATGTTGTCAACATCCTCCATCATGGCAATCCAGCCAGGATGAATGAAGAGATCAAAACGGTCTTCGTAGTATTTTTGCAGTTCTGGGGTCATCAGTTCCCTCTTTTTGTGAGCATGGCGCTGGCGATCTCCAGCATGAACTTGGTCTGCTCAAGGTTTTTAGGCTGTTCCATCCAACCCGCCGTAACTTGCCCAACAAATCGATGCGAATCGGGCGGCACACTGACGCGGCAAGTGTAAGTCACGCCTTTTTCCAGATACCAAAGTCCAACTTCAGACTGCGCGTAACGGTATTCACCGCACGGGATCTCGTTGGTCATCAACTTGACCACATCGGCATTGTTCGAGGCGTTGTGGGTAAATAGACCGACGTCTATGTTCTCAATGGTCTTGTCACGCCCGTCTTTGGTATAGGCTTTGTACAGCGTGCGAGAGTTAAACAGCGGGTTGACCTTAAAGATCGCCACCACCGTGGCGCCGGTCTGTTTAAAAAGCATCGTCGCAGCATCGTCGGCTCTGTCTGTTCGTATCTCTGGCAGCTTTTGTGATTCTTTGTAGGCGTCACGAATGAAGTCCTGGCTTTCATACAGAGCAAAACCAGCAAAAGCAAAGACTGCCATCAGGATCACAGCAAACAGCTTGAACGGCGAGTCAACGTACCCGAGAACTTTGTCAACGATTGTCTCGGGCTTTTCACTCATTTCATCTGCCCCGAGATCAATTGCATGACCACCCACACAATCATGCCAATTGATACAAGCGCAACAGCGCCGCCGCCAACCAGTATCATCAACTCTTCAATTTCGGCTTGCCGCCTCTTGGCCGCTTCCTTCTTGCGCCTTGCATCATGCGCGGCGTCAATTTCCATTTGTTTGGCACGGGCTGTAATCCGCGCCCAGACGTCCATCTTGTTGCTCTGGAAGAAAAGCATCTTGATCTGCTCTTCAAACTCCCTTGCCGACTCCAGCGCCATCTCTAACTCAAGCGCTTTGCCCAGTGATGATCCCTTGAAGCCGCCAGCCTTGGCCTGCTTGACCACCTCGATAGCCTGCTCCTTAGCGTCAAAGTACTTGCCCAGCACCGGCCCAAGGGACGCAACATCGTCCACTGTCTTCGACACCTTTTTTACAAGGGCAACAGCAGACGATATGGCAGATAGGGCGGTGATGGGATCTATCACGTCAGCCTCCCCTAAAATGATTTCCAAGCCATGCTACGGCAGCGCCAACAGAGGAGGCAATGGTCATACCCATCCAGAAGCCACCTTTGCCTTTATTAGCCAAAGCTAAAAGCTCCTCAATCTGGCGCTCCATCTTATCTACTTTTTTATCCATAGCTTGTACGCGCTCCCATAGAACGCCATACCTGACTGGATCAATTTCGCCAATTTCCATTACTCTTCTCCAGTAATTTCTGGCGCTTGCTCCTCAAGCCACATCTGTCGCCATACACCATCAATCAGTTGAGGCTCTTGCTCAACAGCAATCATGCCCGGTGTCCTGGGCATAGGCGTAGGCAAGACAAGCGGGATTCCAGCCTCTTGCAAAGCCTGAAGATTGATGTTGGCAGGAATGCTGCCATCAGGGTTGAGAAGGAATTGCTTCGGCATGATTAGAAGAATGTGACTACGCGAACATAACCGTTGCCGCCATTGCCGCCAGCGCCAGAGTTGACGCCGTGACCTGCGCCGCCCCCACCACCACCGCCGCCGGGATAGCCACCATTGCCGCCAGCGCCTGCTGTGGTTGTGCTTGAACCACCACCACCGCCGCCGTCACCACCTACAAAGTATGTGGTTGCGTTATTGCCGTTACCGCCATTGCCGTTAGCAGCGCCGCCAGTGCCTCCTCCGCTTGTAGATGCGATACTATTTTCAAAAGCTGACCCACCTTTGCCGCCAGTTAATCCAATAACTGCCGTTGTAGAGGCAGCTACAAAACCATTTGCACCGCCGCCACCACCGCCTCTGTATCCGCCCCGACCACCGCCACTGGCCGTATTTGATCCACCAGAGCCGCCTGAACTTGCGTAGCTTGTGTTAGCTGTTGTTATACCATCCGTACCACCACCACCACCAGTCCCGTTGGTACCTCCAGTAGTAGAGCCGCCACTTCCATTTCCGCCAACCCTTGCTAATCCCCAAGAGCCAAAAGATGAGTTGCCACCACCAGTCGAATTATTGCCGTTAGTGTCATCGGCAGTTTGAGCCGCGCCGCCAGTTGCTCCAGCGCCAACAGTTACAGTTTCAGTTGCGCCAAGCGCAGAGGCAGGAATCCACAATTCCGACCTACCGCCAGCACCCCCTCCGCCACCACCAGAAGCAGACGTTGCCGATGATGCAAGCGCTCTGCGTCGCCCAGAACCCCCACCACCACCTCCACCATACATCAGCACATAGACCAATTTTGCCCCGGTAGGCTTAGTCCATGTGGATGTGCCTGTGCTTGTGAATTCTTGAATGTCTGCTGATGCAATACCTCCACTTGCCGCCACCCATGCAACACCAGCAGAAGCAGAAGAATCGGCGGTTAGAACATACCCATTCGTACCAGCACCAACACGAACATTGTCTGTGCCGTTGTGAGCAATCAGATCGCCCTTACTGGTTGTTGGTGCAAGAGCATCAAACGCTGCTGTCTGGGTGGTTTGACCTGTGCCACCATTAGCAATGGCAAGCGTCCCCGCAAGCGTAATGACACCGCTAGTAGTAACTGGACCGCCGCTAGTGGTCAGTCCAGTAGTGCCACCAGAAACATCTACTGATGTAACAGTTCCAGATCCGCCGCCAGAGACATTGACCGTCACGCTGTCGCCAGATGCCGTGGCGGTGACACCAGTACCAGTGAAGTTGATGTTGCGAACGCCCGAGGTGATGGTCGAGCCTTCGTCTTGGATCGCCACCGTGGAGTTCGTTGACATCGTGACCTTGATCTTTTCTGCAAGATCAGGCGATACAACCTCTCCAACGTTTATCTCACGGCCAGTAGACAGCGTGATGATCAGACTGCCATCAAAGTCAATCTTAGCGTCCGTTACAGAGACACCATCTTTACCATCTTTTCCGTCTTTACCATCTCGCCCATTACGGCCATCTACGCCATCACGACCAGGCGCTCCATCAATACCGCGCTCACCCTGATCTCCTTTAGGACCGCGCTCAGGAATGATGGAACGAGCGTAATCAAGCTGTACCTGAACGTCTTGCTTGATCTTTTTGATTTCGTCAATAATCAACTGGACGTTGAACTTGACTCGTTCTTCCTTCTTTGCCTTCATCTCCTGCAAAGAGGCTTCGACTTGAGACAAAGCGGCTAACTTCTCCTCATAGGAGATGTCACCAGACTCTATCTTCCTGAGTAGATCTTTGACGTTAGGCATTTTGCTTCAGACCGTTGGTCAGCTCTGTCAAGAAGTCTTCTTCTGTCTTTGCTGCTGCCGATAATTTGTCGGTCATCTGAAGCTCTACGATCTTAGTTTTGTTCTTGATGTCAGCCTCTTTGAGCATCAACTCAGCGATCTTGACCCGCTTATCGAACTCGCTGGCCTCTTGGCCCTGTGGCAAGTTCTTGGTCGTGGCCGTGATCACTTTGGCCTGCACTTCTTGCGGCATTAACTGAGCCTCGGTCAGCAGTTTCTGCGCCTCTGCTCTGTTCTGCTCGGCCTGCGTGGTCTGCACCGCAATCTGAGCCTGAGCCGCTTGCAGCGCCAGTTGCTGCTGCGCCTGCGCGATCTGTTGGGCTTGCGGGTCTGGCTGACTCATCTGATCGAGCGCCGAGATCAACTCGTACCTGTTACTCAAGCTGGAGTTATTCAAGATGCCTTTGAGGATCAACGGCAGCACTGGTGTGTTTGGTCCGAGTGTTTGCAAGAGACCAATGAACTGCTGCTGCTCATACTCACGGGCGATGATGCCCAGCGTGGCCGTCGGAATGAACTTCATGTCCACCGACGGGTAGCGCTCGGGGTCGAACTGCATATACCTAAATGCCGCCTTCTGGATGAAGGGGATCAGGAAGTCCTCTTGGAAGTTGACCAGCGTGCGCTTGTACTTCTTGATGATCGTGGCCACCGCCATCGACATCCCCGCCCCGTCTCTGGCCGCTTGGCTGACCATGCCTTGGCTGTCGAGCGTGCCGGTCGATTGCAGCAGCATCCGCTCAAACTCTTTGGCCGTATTGAGGTTGTTCGGGCTTGTCTCACCAAACTTGAACGGGAACAAAATCTCGGCTGGGTTGCCGTTGACCATGAACGCCTTGCCCGGCTTGACCTCAAAGCGAGCGCCCCTGGGCAGCCGCGTGGCGTCCATACCCATCATGGGAGATGTCGTCAGCGCCAGAGAGTCCAAATGGCTTCTGACCTGAGCGTCAATCGCTTTTTGCATGTTGTAGGACTTCTCCACCGTACCCCGTCCTAGCAGTCGGTTGGGCACCGTGTCGTCCTGATAAGACAGGATGGGCCTGTCCTTCATCATGTACGGATTTTCTTCAGCCTTGAGCAGCATTGAGCCGTTGGCGATCACCACAATGGCCTCAACCATGTTGGTGTAGTCTTCAGCCGCTGAGTCGTCAGGGAACAACTCAACCACTTCGCTGTCTTCTTCGGTCAAATACTCCTTGGGCACCAGACCGTAGTAGGTCAGTAGACGCACCTTCTCGTCTTGGTACTGGCTTACTTCCTGCGTAGGCTCAAGGTCTGTATCTTCATACGTCGGAGTAATGTTGACCTTGCGGTAAATACCCTTTTCAATGCCCTCTACCACCTTGTGGATGGAGACATACTTCTCAACCGCCACGCCCATGCAGTCGTCAATGCTGGTGCCATTGGGGTCAAACAAGAAGTTCTTAGGATTGACTGGGTTTATCTTGACGGCGACGCGGTTTTTCTCCACAACGCCGATGGCCGCTTGCTGCGGCTGACCGGGAATGCGCTGGGTGGCTGGCTCGAAGACCTTTTCGGTCTTGACAAAAATCTCTCCGATGCCCGTCCCATAGATTTCAGCCATCAATTCGATCTGATCGATAGACTTGCGGATTTTGTCCTGCTTGAAGTCCTCCATCAGTTGCGCTTTGAGCATCTGAACGTCGAGCGGATTGCCATCAACATCCCTCAAATCGTCTTGGATGTCGAAAAACTCGCCCTGGCCAAAGATGGCCTCCATGATCTCAGCGTGCCGCGTCTCGACTGCCTGCTGCGTGGCGGGCGTCACAATGCGGCTGCGTTCGCTTTCGCGGGTTTTGTCTTCCGAAGCCCACTCGCCACGGAAAATACGCTCATACTCTAGCCAAGAATCAAGAAAGTTCGTGTCCCTGTATGTGCGCCAGCGGTCGCAGTGATCGACAACGAAAGCGGTTAGCTCTTTGTCGTTCTCTGATGGTTCATCGAACTCGTTTTGATCCATATCGTCACCTCGCTGTGTCAACTATTGTATCGCTGAAGGGATCTATGTACATAGGGGACATCGTTTGCGGTTGCACTGGTGCTATTTTTTCGCGGTCAAGCAGCAAGGCTTTTTGAATTTTTATGAAACCGGGCGATCTATCAGGAACTTCATAAATATTTCCAATTTTTGCCTTATCAATAAAGTCTAATAGACTTTTCCCTAGCTCTTGACCTTTGTATTTTTCGCTTACGGCAATGCTATCCAGCATACCTTTATCGAGTCTGGCCGCAGCTACAAGGTCGTCGCCATCTTTTATGCGTATGCGCGTGTCGCCTAATCTGTTCGTATCTAAAAACCCTTTGTAACCGTTAAAATCAAACTCAGTTGTAAGTGGTTTTGAACCCCTAAAACTTTGCGCTCTGTCAAGCATAGATGCTCTGAATTGCTCTTTTGCTGCGTCGGTTTTTATGTTGTTTGCAAAATTAGCAAAAAGTTTATCTATAGGCGTCCCTTTTTCTTGCGGATAACCCATACGTCGCCCAAATCCATAGCCATAACTGTTACTTGTAAAGGTGTTATTGGCTTGCGCCAAAGCCAAAGCATTTTTATTGGTGACGCTTTCAAGCACTTTGCCTATGACGTTCCTGCCGAATACCGGCGATAAGCCTACCGCAGTTCCTACCGCAAACGCTGGCTCCGCTACACGCTGTATGTCTTCGTACTGTGGGTGTAAAACACTGAACCCCATTTCGTCCGGGGCTGTACCGAACAGTCCGCTAATCGCAGCATACGTCCTGGGGTCTGATAGTGTGTTTACATCACGCTGCTGAGCCAAAGCTCTGGCACGTTCTCCCTGCCGCTGAACGTTTGGGTTGCCAAAGTAGGCGCTACCAAATAGCCTGTCGTCCATCTCAGACCCCCGAAATAACGTCCATCGGCTCCCATTCGTCCTCGTCGGCTTGCTCGAAGTAGCTAGTCACCGCCAGTTGGTCGATGTAGCTTAAGGCGTCGGGCAGATCGTCATGCACACCTTGCGACGGGAACATCAGTAGCTGGTCTACAAACACATCCCAGTCTTCCTCGCTATTGAGCACAATTCTGCCGTGTTCAAACCGGCCCTGCAAGGACCACACGATTCTATCTGTTTTCTTGCGGTTGCCATGCGTTAGATCAACAATGTGCGAAAAGACATTGTTTTTTCTCATCAAATCGCTCAAATACGGCAAAACAGCGTTTTTCAACGACCCCCTCTCGATTCCGACGCTCAACGGTCTGTAGTCGCGCATCTTCATCAAAATCTTAGCCGCCGTTTCGCGGATGTCCCAGCGCCCGTGCTCGATCTCTTTGACGAACCACTTACCATCGTCCGTCACCTTCACAACCGCAATGGCCGACTCATCAAGCCGTTTCTTGGCGTTGGCCGCCTGCTTGGCCACCTCCTCGAACCCAGCCAGATCAACAGCCACGAAGTAGCTGCCGTAGTTCGGCTCTTCCCCGTACTTGATCCATTCCTCTTTGAAGACATCGGATCCAGCATTGGAGAAGCTGGCCATGTATTCCTGTTTGAAGGCAAAGCTAGACAGGGTTTTCTTGGCTGACTCGATCTCATCTGGGTCGATCAGCGGATTGTCCTTAGTGGTGAAGTGCCAAGACTTCCAATCCTTATCGTCGCCCTCTTGTCCCAGCTTGTACAGATCGTAGAACCAGTTTCTGCCTTTGGGCGTACCGATGAAGATAGCCTTGCCTTTCTTATCTGACAAGGAGGCTCGGATAACCTGTTCCCAGGCTTGAGGCTTGATGTCGGCAACCTCGTCCAGCACGGCAAAGGTGAGCGACACACCGCGCAGGGTATCTGGCCGATCAGCACCTCGGACGTAGATCCTGGCGCCGTTGATCAGGGTGATGTCTAGGTTGTTGACGTTGCTGGTCTGGATGACCTCCCGCCCTAGTTCCAGCAAGAGATCCCAGACGATCTGACGGGACTGACCCATAGTTGGGCTGACGTACAGCACAGCAGAACCCTGTGGACATCTAAGTCCCTCGATGATCAGCATGGTTGCTGCGAGTCGAGACTTCCCACACCTACGGCCAGCAGCGATTACCTTAAACCTGGTTGGGTCTGTATAGACATCTTGCTGCCAGGGCAGGAGAGAGAAGTTCAGATCACTCATTGTCTGGCTTGAAATTGATGATCTCAGACGGACAGATCGTAATCTTGTCGGCACTAGAGTATTCTGGGTACTCTGCCATTAGCGCCTTCACAGCGTAGTGAACATTCTTAGCGCTGACCAAAACCTGCTTAGTTTCCAGGTGGCTTTGCTTGTGCAGTGTGATCAGCCAGTTCATTTGGGTTCAACGTCCTCAATATCTTGGTCATCAACGATCTGATCTTGTTTCACCTCGACACCGATGCCAGAGATGGTGATGTTGACAGCATTGCGCTGGGCAGAGGTCTTCTCAAACAGGCTGACAGGCAAAGCACGTTCCATGCACAGTTTCAAAGCGGCCATCTGCATAGGATGATCGTCATTCAAGGCAATGTCAATCACCTTCTTGACTACAGCCTCACCCTTGCCTTCAACCAGCATCTTCTTAAGTTCCTTGACCCTCTGGAACTCAGTCTTTGGCAAAACAGCAGGTACTCTATACACCATCAGTTCATTGTATAGGAAACTAGCGTCTAGCTGTCAATAACAAGTCTTGATAAAATTACCCTACTTGTTCGCACCAAGTAAAGCCTTTTAGAAGTGGTATAGCCGGCGAGACTACTCGCTGGGTGCGACTATGCCACCCCTAAAGGGCTTTTTTCATGGCGATTTACAGCAAAGCAGGCATGAGGGCTGTTAAGTCCATGCGTAAAAAACGAGCAGAAAAGGCTAAGAAAAAGCTGGAGCAGATGGCACTAAGCAGCCAAGTGATCAAGGATCTTATCCAGAAGAAGGCATCCCAAATTGGATATGCCATAGCCAAGAAAAGCCAACCTAAGCCTCGTCCGGTATTTCAGCCAATCCCAGCCTACAGAACTGGCATGGGGGCGCTTTTTTACAAGACCAGGGAATGGCGCGAACTCAGGTACAGCGTTCTTGTAAAGCTGGGCAAGAAATGTCAATGCTGTGGAGAAGTTGGTGGTTATATTCACGTTGACCACATCAAGCCACGATCACTGTTTCCAGAGCTAGAGCTGGACGAGAGTAACTTGCAAGTGCTATGTGAAGCGTGTAACATGGGCAAGTCGAACAAGGATTCGACCGACTGGCGTTAAGAGTCAAAGGGATGTCGGGTGTGGCAGTCGCACCCTTAAAGGCATAAGATATACGGAAGCCCCAACTGCGAAGAGCAGTAAACAACCTCACCAGGAAGACAGGGGCGGTGACTACAAGATGGTACGCATTGAGGAACACCCTCAGTAATACGGCCTGATGTCACCTCTGGACTAACTCCCCAGAACCGCTAAACGACACCCACCACCTAGTCAGTGGATTCTCAAGACCATGAGAATTGCTACGACTGCCTTCGTACGTCTGTACGTTTCTGGCTATACAAATCAACCAATTCCCACCACGCGCACAACATCGCGTATAGGTCAAATTTGACTTTTTCGGCGGGAGTGGGGCACCCGCAAATTTTTCACCACGACCCGACCCTCCCCCCCCCATACAAACCCTAGTGGTACAAACCCCACAGGGATAAACCCTTACAGGGAAAACGAGCATAGGAAAAACCCTAATAGGGTTGACGATAGTAGGGAAAACCCTGATGCGGGAGAATGCTATCGGGTGGGTCACATCGATAGGGAAAATTTATCGTGGCGCGAGCGGATCGGATGGTGCCTCTTCCGGGTACTTGGGCCTCTCTGTTTCACGTGAAACATTCGGCACGAAGCGACCCTTCAGCGGATTGATTGATCGCCAAAGCTCTAGGCACTCATTGAATCCGACAGTGATGTCACCGTCACCGGCTGACAGAAGAATTTCTCGCTGTTCGTCTGTCAGCTGTCTGCGAAAAGCTCTAGTGTCTGTCCGGCACGGTCTTCCCATAGTGGTCACTAACTTAGGTGTTTTCCCTATTAGGGTTTGATTAGGGTTTATCCCTATTCTATCTCTGTA
>Ga0255147_1000491_pt1 | contig 11143 bp, 10 predicted proteins | sample Atl_Miss_RepA_8h_FD_183034 | JGI IMG/M metagenome (GOLD analysis project Ga0255147, IMG submission 183034) | Freshwater microbial communities from Altamaha River, Georgia, United States - Atl_Miss_RepA_8h | ecosystem: Environmental > Aquatic > Freshwater > River | place: USA: Georgia | collected... | reverse complement strand
TGGCTATCTCCATTGATTCTGCGATTGCTTGAGTGTATTGATGAGAATCTAAGCCAAATAAACAGCGAGAGACTATTTCTAGGGTTAATGCCATCATCTCTGGCGCTAATTCAATAGTGGATTTACTACGCCAGTGATTAGTATGTTCTAAAACTAGATTATGCATTATCGCAACATATGAATCTAGATTGCCATGGTGAAATGGTGGCTGCATCATTCTGCGGTGGGCTAAATGAATCGGCTCCTCATTAGTTAACAGCCCTTCACCTAAGACTTTACGCATTCTGGCAAAGCCAACTCCTTTAACAAATTTATGTTGTTGGGCAACTGTGACCTCATAAACAGCAGCTGGTGAGAATAAGCCAATAAATAATCTTCTAGATAAGAAAAAAGAGCAGTTACTGCCATACTTTTCTTGCATCTTTAATAAAAACTTTGGGGTATTAACCATAAAGGTTGCAGTTAAAAGATCGGAAAGTAATGGATTTGGACCAGGAAGCTTTTTATCACCCACCCACTCTTTTCTAAATATTGGATTTGGAATTTGCGCATACTCTTGCGGACGAGGGGCAAGATATGGCCGAGTGGTGTCGGTTGACATACATAAAGCGTAAGCAGTTTAAGAAGGTAAGCCAACAGATTTGCGCATATTTTTGGTTTTATCTTTAAGTTGAGTTAGCCTTATCCCATGTTAAACACAGGTGTTAAATCATTACTTACTTCATTACGCCTGTCTTCACTTCTTCTTACTCGCCGCGGCGGGGCCAAGTAACCGGTCCCCTCGTCGCGGAGGTTGGTCGCACCGGTAGACCACTTTTAACCGACGAGGAGAAAAATTAAAATGAGTAACTTTCCAGAACAAAGTTCTTCGGCAATGCCGATATCAAGATATTCCCCATTTAATCCATTTCCCAAGAATGGATCACTTTCAGATCGCACCTGGCCCAATAAGGTAATGAGTAAAGCACCAAAGTGGTGCTCAGTAGATCTACGTGATGGTAATCAAGCATTAATTGATCCAATGGATGCCAATCGAAAACTTGCCATGTTTAAGTTGTTAGTAAAGATGGGATATAAAGAGATTGAGGTTGGATTTCCGGCCGCCAGCCAAACTGATTTTGATTTTATTCGTAAAATCATTGATGAAAAATTGATTCCAGATGATGTAGTAATTCAAGTTTTGACTCAAGCTAGAAAGCCACTTATCGAGCGAACCTTTGAGTCCATTAAAGGTGCAAAGCAGGCAATAGTCCACCTATATAACTCAACCTCTACGTTGCAGCGCAAAGTTGTTTTTGGCCTGGATAAAGATGGGATTAAAAAAATTGCAACAGATGGCGCTCAGATTTGTTTAGATTTAGTTAAATCAGTTCCAGGCACATTAGTTTCCTTTGAGTACTCACCAGAGTCATACACTGGTACTGAGCTTGAGTTTGCAGTTGAAGTTTGTAATGCGGTTAATGATGTTTGGAAACCAACTCCTACCTGGAAGAGTATTATGAATCTTCCAGCAACTGTTGAGATGGCAACGCCAAATATTTATGCAGATTCAATAGAGTGGATGCACCGTAATTTAAAGTATCGCGATAGCGTGATCTTGAGTTTGCATCCCCACAATGATCGTGGCACTGGGGTAGCAGCAGCTGAGCTTGGATATCTTGCAGGTGCCGATCGAATTGAGGGCACCTTATTTGGTAATGGTGAGCGAACTGGAAATGTTTGCTTAGTAACCCTTGGTTTAAATTTGTTAAGCCATGGTATCGATCCACAGATTGATTTTTCAGATATAGATGAGATTAGGCGAACAGTTGAGTACTGCAATCAACTACGAGTACCGGAGCGGCATCCATATGGTGGTGATTTGGTATTTACCGCATTTTCTGGATCACACCAAGATGCAATTAAAAAAGGTTTTGAGCATATGGAAAAAGATGCCAAAGCTGCTGGAGTTGATAAGGATAAATTTATTTGGGCAGTTCCTTACCTACCAATTGATCCAAAAGATATTGGCAGAAGCTATGAGGCGGTAATTAGAGTAAATAGCCAGTCAGGTAAAGGTGGCGTGGCATACCTAATGAAGCATGAACATCAATTAGATCTACCCCGTAGATTACAAATCGAATTTAGCCAAGTAATTCAAGCTATTACCGATAGTGAAGGTGGTGAGGTATCACCGGAGGCGATGTGGAGCAGCTTTGAAGATGAGTACTTACCAGCTAAAAGTAATCAATGGGGTAGATTTAAATTAGCAGGGCTTTCTCAAAGCTCACAGATGGATGAGGATGTTAATTTATCCATTGAATTAATAGATAAGGGTGAATCTAAAAAATTATCTGGAAAAGGTAATGGTCCAATAGCAGCCTTTGTTGCAATAGTTAACCAATATGAACCAGCTTTAAATTTAAGAGTGCTTGATTACTACGAGCATGCATTATCAGCAGGTGGTGATGCTAAAGCTGCTGCATATCTTGAGTGTGAAATATCAGGAAAGGTTTATTGGGGAGTTGGAATTGATCCATCCACAACAACCGCAGCGCTTAAAGCAGTTATCTCCTCGATCAATCGCGCAGTTCGTTAACTGACTCTGACCTACCCCTCTAGTAACTTAGGGGTATGTCGGTGTATCGCGATTTAGCAGTAGTGCTTCGTACCCAAAAACTTGGGGAGGCAGATCGCATAATTACCCTCTTTACAAAAGAGCATGGCCGAATTAAAGCGGTTGCAAAGGGAGTGCGAAAAACTAAATCAAGATTTGGCGCTAGGTTAGAGCCAGCTAGTTATGTAGATTTACAGCTTTATACCGGTAGAACATTTGACACCATCACCCAAGCAGTCAGTATTGAAAACTATGGCGATGTCCTATCAAGTGATTATCAAAGTTGGACAGTTGCAAATGCAATTTTAGAGGCAGCTGAGCGATTTACTACCGCCGAACATGAACCGGCATTACAGCAGTATTTACTGGTAACTGGATCACTTAAGGCACTTGCAGAGAAAAGATATGATCCATCATTGATTTTAGATGCTTATTTGCTTCGCTCATTGGCAGTTGCCGGCTATGCACCATCATTAACTATCTGCTCAAGATGTGATGCACCAGGTCCGCATAAATTTTTCTCACTCCAAGGTGGCGGAAGTGTCTGCATTAACTGCAAACCTGCAGCATCGGCCACGCCCGCTCTTGCCACATTAGAATTAATGGCTAATCTATTAACTGGAGATTGGGAACAGGCAAAAATGAGTGAGGCTAGAAATAGAAATGAAGCATCTGGCTTAATTGCAGCATACCTACAATGGCATTTAGAGCGTGGACTTAGATCTTTACCATTAGTTGAAAGAGTAAGTCGTGGCTAGAGTTGTAGTTAAAGCTGCAAGTAGTAGTAAATTAAAAGGTAAAGTCAAAAAAGCGTCACGCAAAAAAGTTATCAAGCCGCCTACTCCTCATCGAAGTAGTGTGCGCCCACCAAAATTGGATCCAAAACAGATTCCACACCACGTAGCAATTGTTATGGATGGAAATGGCAGATGGGCAAAGCAACGTGGATTACCAAGAACTGCAGGGCATGAGGCTGGCGAGTTAGCACTTGTTGATATTGTGCATGGCGCAATTGAAATCGGCGTAAAAGAGTTAAGTGTCTACGCTTTCTCAACTGAGAATTGGCGCAGATCCCCAGAGGAGGTTAAGTTTTTAATGGGATTTAACCGCCAAGTAATTCATAATCGTCGAGATGAGTTAAATGAGTTAGGTATAAAAATTCGCTGGGTAGGAAGGCAGAAAAAGCTTTGGGCCAGTGTAATTAAAGAGCTAACCGATGCTGAAAATCTAACAAAAAATAATAAAGTTTTAACCCTTAATATGTGTATTAATTATGGGGGAAGGGCTGAAGTTTTAGATGCGGCTGTGGCAATTGCTAAGGATGCACTCCGAAAGAAAGTTAAACCCGATTTACTAACTGAAAAATCCATCGCTAAATATCTATACGCTCCAGATATGAGTGATGTTGATCTATTTTTAAGATCCTCTGGTGAGCAGCGAACCAGTAATTTCTTAATGTGGCAATCAGCTTACGCTGAGATGGTGTTTATGGATGTGCTTTGGCCAGATGCTGATCGCCGAACCTTATGGCGGGCAATAGAAATATATGCTGAGCGCGAGCGCAGATTTGGTAAGGCTTAGCTCAACATTTTTGGCATAAGCCAAATAATTCAACTACGTGGGTTACTTTTTTAAATCCATTACTTTTAGCAACGGAATTTGCCCATTTTTCAACGGCGCTTGCCTCTATCTCCACAGTTTTACCACAATTAGTACAAAGTAAATGGTGGTGATGTCCAGTATCACATAATCTATATAGCGCTTCACCATCATCTTTTCGCAATACATCAACAATATTTTCTGAGGCTGCCTTTTGTAGGGTGCGATACACCGTTGCTAAGCCAGTACTTTTCCCCTGTTTTCTAATTGATTGAAATATCTGCTGTGCACTTAAAAAGCCACCAGCCTTTTCTAAGGTAGCAAGCACTGATGATTGTGATTTACTCATGCGGAAGATTTGCCACTACTAACCACATAATTATGATTCCTAGAAATGTTGCCAACATAGTTAGCTTGGAGGAGTGCTTGGAGTGTGCCTCAGGCAAGATATGTGAGGTTGCTAGGTAAATCAACATGCCCGCAAATGCTGCTAAGTAAACTCCAAGTACTGGATCACTAATTGTTATATAGGTACCAAAAGCTGCACCGCCGATTCGCATAACGGCATCTACAGCAAGTAACCAAATTGCACGCCTGCTCCAATTTCCACTTTTAACTAATAAGGAGACGGTATTTAAGCCATCGCTAAAAGCATGAACTAGTAAGGCGACGAAGATTGCAATACCTAATGAGTTACTTACTTGAAAGGCAATACCAAGGGCCACGCCATCTAAAAAGACATGTCCACTCATAGTTAGGGCACCTACTGTGCCGGCTAAGTTGTGGGAGTGCTGATGATCATGTGCGTACTCAGAATCTGATGGCTCATGTGAGCCAAGTGCTCGCTCAATAAGGTGCAAAAGTATGAAACCAGCAATAAATGCTACTGAGACCGCCGGGGCGTGAAATAGCTCGTTTTTATTTAACTCAAAAATTTCTGGCAGTAGATCAAATGCAACTAAGCCCAGTAGTAATCCAGCAGCCAAACCTAAAACGATATGTAATCGATCTTTGGATTTAAGGGCTAGTAAGCCGCCGGCAGTAGTTGCAAGCGCAGTTACCGCAGCCAAGATCAAAGCGGTGTTCATATCTGCAAGGTAGCACTCATGAGAATGATTATCAAAATCACTCACCTTTTTGATCGGTATTAAGTCATGGTATTGATCAATCTAGGCCTTACACTTATGCCAACTAGTAAGCCGCCGACAGCCAGCCGGATGGAGAATCAAATGGCCCAAGATCGTTTAGAAACAATTGTTTCATTAGCCAAACGTCGAGGTTTTGTTTACCCCTCATCTGAAATATATGGTGGACTTCGTGCCTCCTGGGATTACGGTCCACTTGGAGTTGAACTAAAAAATAATATTAAGCGCCAATGGTGGAAATCAATGGTGCAGGGTAGAGAAGATGTAGTTGGAATAGATTCCTGTGTAATTTTAGCTAAAGAGGTATGGCAAGCATCTGGCCATGTTGAAACCTTCTCTGATCCACTAACTGAGTGCACCTCATGTCATAAGCGCTATCGCGCCGATCATTTGGAGGAGGCGTATGAAAATAAACATAAGAAAAAGCCAGCCTCATTAGAGGATATTAACTGTCCAAATTGTGGCACTAAAGGAAAATTTACCGCGCCAAAACAATTTTCCGGATTATTAAAAACATTTCTTGGACCAGTTGAAGATGAATCTGGTCTTGCTTATTTGCGGCCGGAGACAGCACAAGGTATTTTTATAAATTTTGATAATGTGGCATCTACCTCAAGAAGAAAACCACCATTCGGGATTGGTCAAATTGGAAAATCATTTAGAAATGAGATTACTCCCGGAAACTTTATTTTCAGAACCAGAGAGTTTGAGCAGATGGAGATGGAGTTTTTTGTTGTTCCTGGCACTGATGAGCAGTGGCATCAATATTGGATTGATACACGACTTGCTTGGTATAAGGATTTAGGAATAAATCCAGATAGATTAAGAATTTTCGAACATCCAAAAGAAAAACTCTCACATTATTCTAAGCGCACTGCCGATATTGAGTATAAGTTTGAGTTTGCTGGTACTGAGTGGGGCGAGTTGGAAGGAATAGCTAATCGCACCGATTTTGATTTAAAGGCTCACTCAAGAGCATCGGGTGAGAATTTAACCTGGTTTGATCAGGAAAAAAATGAAAGATGGACGCCATATGTAATTGAACCTGCTGCCGGAGTTGATAGGTGCGCGCTTACCTTCATGTTAGATGCATATACCGAGGATGAGGCTCCAAACTCAAAAGGTGAGATGGAAAAACGAGCGGTAATGAAATTAGATTTTAGATTAGCCCCTATAAAAGTGGCGGTTTTGCCACTTTCTAGAAATGCAGATTTATCCCCGAAAGCCAAGGATTTAGCTACTGCTCTTCGTAAAAATTGGAATGTAGATTTTGATGATGCTGGTGCAATTGGCAGAAGATATCGTCGTCAAGATGAGATCGGAACGCCATTTTGTATCACAATAGATTTTGAAAGCTTAGATGATCAAGCAGTAACTATTAGAGAGCGAGATTCTATGGCGCAATCTAGAGTTGCAATTGATCAGGTTGAGGCTTTGCTGGCACAAAAATTATTAGGTTGCTAATTGCTAACCCAAGTTGCACCCCTTCGGCTGCCAATTTCTAATGGCAATTTTGAAAATAATGAGGTAGTACTAAGTACACCGGTTGTTCTTGCCCCAATGGCTGGCATTACTAATGCTGCTTTTAGAAGATTATGCCGAGAGCAAGGTGCTGGTCTTTTTGTTTCCGAGATGGTCACAGCTCGTGCGTTAATTGAACGCCGAGAGGAAACCTTTAGATTAATAAAACCTGGCGCAGGAGAATCTCCACGATCGATTCAATTATATGCAGTAGATCCAACTGTCTTAGGAAAAGCTATTGATTTACTAGGAAGTGAAAATCTAGCTGATCATATTGATTTAAATTTTGGTTGCCCCGTTCCTAAAGTAACTAGAAAAGGTGGCGGAGCTGCATTGCCATATAAGCGTAAATTATTCTCGGCAATTGTTGAATCTGCCGTCAGAAGTGCTGCCAAGTATGGAATTCCAATTACTGTAAAGATGCGAGTTGGAATTGATTCCGACCACCAAACATTTCTTGAATCTGCAAAATCTGCAGCTGATTTAGGAGTTGCCTGGGTGGCACTACATGCTAGAACTGCCGCACAACTATATGAAGGCAGATCTGATTGGAATAAAATTACAGAGTTAGTTGAACACTTAGCACCAACTGGAACTCCAGTTTTAGGTAATGGTGATATCTGGTCTGGAATCGATGCGGTAAATATGATGAATCAAACTGGTTGTAATGGCGTAGTAGTTGGCCGGGGATGCTTGGGTAGACCTTGGCTATTTGCAGATTTAGTTAATGCCTTAAATGGTGAGAGTAATCGAGTTAATCCAACTTTATTTGAAGTAAGAGATGTGATGTTGCGTCATGGCCAGCTACTAGTTGAATACTTTGAGGATGAAGATCGAGCAATGCGTGATATTAGAAAACATATGGCCTGGTACCTCAAAGGCTTTTCAGTACCACGTGAGATCAGATCATCCCTTGGAATGGTTGGCTCACTTTCCCAAATGTCTGAGCTACTTTCACAATTACAGGATCAGCCTTATCCGCAAGCAGTGGGGGATGCACCACGAGGTAGAACTAGTCATGGCCGGGCAGTGAGCCTGCCCGATGGCTGGCTAGATGATCCAGATGAGTTTGCAAATATCACAATTGATGATGCGATCTCTGGCGGCTAAGTAATTGTTTATCTTTAGATTTATTAGAAGAGTCATCTCATTTATTCTCTTACTCATCATTGTTATTCCACTCTATGTTGCAGGAAATGTTTGGTATAGCGCAAGGCAAAGTTCAACTGAAAAATCTGATGTAATTTTAGTTATGGGAGCAGCTCAATTTGATGGCAGGCCAAGTGAAATTTTGATGGCACGGATTGAACATGCAAATCAAATTTATAAATCTAAATTTGCTCCCAGAATCTATACAGTTGGATCTGGTGCACCAGGAGATCGAACAACTGAGGCGGCAGCAAGTAGAAATTGGCTAATTAAAAATGGAGTAAAAAAGAGTAATGTCGTAGCGATTGCTCAGGGTAGGGATACTTTAAACAGCACTAAGGCTTACGCAGCTGTGATGAAGAAATCTAATCTCTCCTCAGTCATTATTGTTACCGACCCTTATCACTGCTTTCGCGCCATAAAGATGGCTAAGGATTTAGCGCTATCGGCAAGCTGCTCACCGGTAACGCAAGGCCCCGGTTCACTTGAGAACTCAGGAGTTAACTACCTAATTAGGGAGACCGGTGCTTATTTGGCCTACATCACCGTTGGTAAATTAGGAATTAAGTTAAGTGATCGACTAATGCAAATTTCACTCTACTCTTAAGCCATGGAACTATTACCATTTTTGGATTTGCTCTCAACCCTAGTTTTTGCCTTGGTTGGTGCGAGAATTGCCGCAGATAAAGGTCTAGATTATGGTGGAATTGCATTTATCGCTGCAATTGCCTCAGTATCTGGCGGCACGCTAAGAAATCTATTTCTTGGATTAAAGCCAGTTTGGATCACAGATTATTGGATCGTAGTTTCAGTTTTAGCTGCAGTAATAATTACTTTAGTGTTTAGAAGAGTCACTCGGATTGGTAAAACACTTTTAGTGATGGATACTTTTGGGTTAGCAATCGCCACTATTTCAGGTGCTCATCTAGCACTTGAGCAAAGTACAACTTGGTTGACAGCGGTGCTACTAGGGGTGATAACAGCGGTGACTGGTGGATTATTACGGGATGTTTTATGCCAAGTAGAGCCTGTTTTACTTCATCGTGAGACCATCGGCACCTCATCACTTATGGGCGCAATAGTCTTTGTATCCCTTCATCAATTAGAGGTAACTCTAAATATCGCAGCAATAATCGGTGCACTGGTAGTAATTGCAACGCGAATTATCTCAATCTATTTTGATTTACATCTACCTAAATTTGATGGGAAAAAAGGTAATAGTTAAATTGGTTTTAGATTTTAGTTTTAATCTGGATAGGATTAAATAATGGTGATCCGAAAGGCAATTGAGCATCCTGCCTACTCAGCTGATGATCGCGCAAGATATTTAGATGAACCTGCAAAACGAGGTGGCCGAACTGAGTTTGCTAGAGATCGCGCTCGAATCATTCACTCATTTGCACTTCGCCGATTAGCTGCGAAAACTCAAGTAGCAGTTCCTTGGGCAACTGATTTTCCTAGAACCAGACTTTCACACTCACTTGAGTGTGCTCAAGTTGGTCGAGAGTTAGGTGCAGCCTTAGGTGCAGATCCAGATTTAATGGAGGGAGCATGCTTAGCTCATGATTTAGGACATCCACCATTTGGTCACAATGGCGAGATGGCCTTAAATCAGGTTGCAAAAAGTTGTGGTGGATTTGAGGGTAATGCCCAGAGTATTAGATTATTAATAAGACTTGAGGCAAAAACACTTCTACCAAATGGAAAATCAATTGGTTTAAATTTAACTAGAGCAACTCTAGATGCCGCCACCAAGTATCCCTGGAGTCGAGTTAAGGATTCTGAAAAATTTGGAGTTTATGAGGATGATTTAGAGATCTTTAATTGGTATCGACAAGGCGCAAAGCCAGGTGTGACCTCTATGGAGGCACAAATTATGGATTGGTCTGATGATGTTGCTTATAGTGTTCATGATCTAGAGGACTCACTTGTTACTGGACAAGTAAAATTGGATCAATTGAGTATTGACTTACCAAAGTTGTTTAAAGTAGCCAAAGAAGATTACCTATCAGATGTGACTGAGGTTGAACTTGAAAATGCTTTAAAATCCTTGCAGCAACTTTCATGTTGGCCTAAAAATTATGATGGCTCTCATAGCTCCTTAGGCAGATTAAAGGATCTTGCCAGTCAACTTATTGGCAGATTTGCGCAATCAGTTGAGGTTGCAACTCAGGAAAAGTATGGCGATGGGGATCTGACTCGATATAACGCGAATTTAATTGTGCCTAGAGCGCAGAGGGTAGAGGTAGCTTTACTTAAATCAATTGCTGGGCATTATGTGATTAACGCCGAGTCCTCACAATTGCGATATGCACAGCAGCAAAAATTACTTACAGAATTAGTCGAAGCTATATTAGAAAGTGCCCCTACTACTCTTGAGAGTTTCTTTCTGCAGGATTGGCAAAATGCACATACCGATCAGATGCGACTTCGGGTAGTAATAGATCAAGTCGCTTCTTTGACCGATCCAGGTGCCAAAGCGCTTCATAACCGCTTGGTGGCGCCAAATTAACAAGTAGGTAATTCAAAGGTCTAGTGAGCAAACTAGGATAGGAATATGGCCGGGCGCATAAAGGATGAGGATGTTGCATATGTTCGCGACCACTCTCCAATTGATGATGTAGTTGCTGATTATGTTCAGCTTAAAAATGCTGGCGGTGGTCAGAAAAAAGGTCTATGCCCATTTCATGATGAAAAATCACCATCTTTTCATGTAACCCCAAGTAAGGGTTTTTTTCACTGTTTCGGTTGCCAAGTTGGTGGGGATGTAATTGCTTTTATTATGAAATTGGAGCATCTAACCTTTATGGAAACTGTAGAACGCTTAGCTGATCGAATTGGTTACACACTTAGGTATGAAACCTCCGGAAGTAGTTCTGCTCCATCAGTTAATAGATCGAGATTAGTTGCAGCCAATACCGCAGCTGCTATTTTTTATCAGGAGCAAATTCAATTACCAGCTGCCCAACACGGCAGAGATTTTTTAACAAAACGGGGCTTTGATCGGGATGCTGCTAAAAATTTTAATGTTGGATATGCACCAGATGAGTGGGATGGGCTTTATAAGCAGTTAAAGGGTCAAGGCTTTACCGATGAAGAATTAACTTTAGCGGGCTTGATCAAAGAGGGAAGT
>Ga0255147_1000490_pt1 | contig 11186 bp, 9 predicted proteins | sample Atl_Miss_RepA_8h_FD_183034 | JGI IMG/M metagenome (GOLD analysis project Ga0255147, IMG submission 183034) | Freshwater microbial communities from Altamaha River, Georgia, United States - Atl_Miss_RepA_8h | ecosystem: Environmental > Aquatic > Freshwater > River | place: USA: Georgia | collected... | reverse complement strand
TCTCCCGGCTCAGTTCCCTGAGCGATTCCTCGTATACCCTGGAAGACTACAGCTACCTCGGCCTCGGCACCGTGGTCAAACGGGCCCACTCCCAGCCTGGCGTCGATCTCAGCTTCATAAAGCTGACCGGAGAATCTGTCGGCGATGCCGGGGACCAGTACACCGGCTTGGACCGGTTCGGCAGAATTGTCGACCAACGCTGGATCAACAGCTCAAACACCGATGTCGACCGCTACCAGTACGGCTACGACCGGAATGGCAATCGGCTCTACAAAGACAACAAGGTGATTTCCTCGTTGAGCGAGGTCTACACCTACGACTCGCTGAATCAGCTCGCCTCTTACAAACTCGGCACGCTGAACGGCACCAAAACTGATGTCACTGGTTCCCCGTCAAACAGCCAGTCCTGGGACTACGATGCCGTCGGCAACTGGGACTCCGTCACCACCAACAGCACCACGCAAACACGGACAGCCAACAAGCAGAACGAAATCACCGCCGTCAGCGGCGCTACCACCCCCACCTACGACAGCAACGGCAACCTGACGACGGATGAGAACAACTACCGCTTCGTCTACGATGCCTGGAACAAGGTGGTCCAGGTCAAGAATTCGTCGAATGTGGTGATCGTCACCTACGGCCGGGACGCCCTGCACCGCCATGTGACCGACACCGTCAGTTCCACTGTGACGGATAGGTTCTTCAGCAGCGATTGGCAGTTGCTGGAAACAAAAACCGGCTCCAACACCGTCACACGCAATGTCTGGAGCCCCGTCTATGTCGATGGCCTCGTCCTCAGAGACCGGGACACCGACGCCAACGGCACCCTCGATGAACGACTGTACTCCTTGCAGGATGCCAACTGGAACACCACCGCCCTGGTCAACACCAGCGGCACCACTCAGGAACGCTACACCTACACCCCCTTCGGCCAAGTGACCTTCCGGGATGGAAGCGGGTCTACCCTGTCGAATTCGACTAGAGACTGGATCTTCCTGCACCAGGGGGGGGAATTATTAGCAAATGGAAGTTATGAATTTCGCAACCGCATATACAGTCCTAGTTTAGGAAAATGGTTGACAAACGATCCTATTGGCCTGATTACGGCAGACCAAAATCTAACATGGTATGAAAAAAATAATCCTTCCAATCTGAGAGACCCCAGTGGGTTAAATCCAGGAATTGTTGTAATTCCAATAATTGGAGGAGGGATAGTGTTTACAGCAGCAGAGGCAGCTGCTGCCGCCTTTGGTTTATCAATATTGGGTTGTTTGGCAAATGAAAAATGCAGAAATGCAGTAAAGAAAGCGATTGAACAGGCGGTTAATGGACTTGGAACCACAATTAAATCCATACTTGAAGCCCAATGTAAACTGCAGCATTCACTATATAAAAATACAGAAAAATTCTGTTCAAGTTGTGAAACAGGCAGAGCAGGTACTTTTTGTGAAAGAGTTGTCCTTTGCTATAGAGCTTCTACAAATGGGACTTGCTGGAGCAGTGTAGTGGCCCAACGGGGAGCTTACCTTTTAAGCGGTTGCGATTTTATTCTAGAAAACAACTTCGAAGGACATGTTAAAGCCTTGTTGGAAAAAATTGGAGCATTAAATAATTGTGCCAAATCGGGCATTAATAATTGCAGATTTTGGTAATGTGAAGGAGCTAGACCTTGTTGGCGAATTTACAAGAAATCCTCATTTAAACACAGGCCTAATTAGTAAAATTCTAGGTATTCTAGTTGTAAAGGTTAGGAAATTTAGAATTTTCAATAACCAGAAGGCCAAAAGGACAAGGACACATGGTATCGGAAAATAATTTAGAAAACGAAGGCACAGGGTGGAATGAAATTCTTGAATGCAGGCATTGCAAAAACAAATAGGATTTTGAATATCAGTATTGCCCTAATTGTAGATTAAATTTTGGTGGGGCTAGGTATCCAGAATTCAACACAGAAGCTGAATTATTGGAATCTGAAAAAATAGTAGCTGAAATTAGAAAAGCTTTTTTAAATGTAACATTAAATGGTGGATTAACGATTCATCAAGCGGATTTAGAAGGAGCATTTACTGACCCAGGAGTTAAATTAGAAGCAAGAAAAAAAGACCTAGAATCGTTTTGGTGGGAAATTCCCGATTGGAAAATCGAAAAATATCACTCAGCCATTAGCTTTCTGGATAGAAATGGCTTTAGGTTTTATATGCCCGCCGTAATGACCTGGGTGCTAAGAAACGGGAAAAAAACCACATCCATAACTGCCTATTGCTTTATTAATTCGTTATTACCTGGATATTGCCCTGTTATTAATCCCGTTTTGATATTAACAAAAATCCAAGCCAGTACGGTTTATAGCTTTTTAAAATTTGTTGAAACCTATTACTCTCACTCAAATGCAAAAAATGCACTTATAAGTTATTGGGACAAATTTTGCCACTAATTTGAATGGGCGCTAACTGTAAATTTCCAACATTAACTAATTCCGCTTGTGTGGGTGGCGTCCGACTAGGTGGCGTCTGTCAAGTTTCTCAAATTCAATTTCATGGCCTCGTGAAGTCAGGGTCTTTCTGAATGGTCCAGGGCAATCAAGCCTCGACCAATTCAAGAGCCTCCTTTCTTGGATTTTGGTATTGAAGCTTTTCCATATCGAGACACCTTTGCGCCCCCCATCGGATTGCGGCGACATGCCTCAACCTGGCTGACACCAGCATCAAGGCTGATCGACCGTCTGGGAAGTTGCCGACTACACGGGTTCGCCTTCTGATTTCCCGGTTCATCCTTTCCAGGGCATTGTTTGTTCGAATCCTTGTCCAGTGATTTCTCGGGAAGGCTATGTAAGTCAACGATTCGTCGAGGCCATCCTTCAAGATTTGTGCCGCCGCACGATAGCGCATGTCCAACAGTTTGGTGATTACCTTCTCGGCCTTCTCCATGGCGGCTTCTTTGCTCTCCTGTGCCTTTGAGCATAGGGCTAATTCCGCGACCAGCTTCCAGGGCATTTCATTCGCCTATGGTTGCCTGAAATACCAGGCTATCAGGATGGCTTTGGAACTTCCTTCAGGTGGTTGATTATCTACCCCGTATTTGTTTCAGGTAGGACGTCATTCTGTGGTCCTCGATAAAAGGGAAATCTGTTTTGAAGAAACGGCCTTCCTTGGGCAATAATAGTTTTTCTTCTCCAACTTGCGCCTTGAAATCTTCGAACTCCCGTTCGTCCATAGGTTGAATTTCCGGAATTGATTTAGCTGGGCTTCCATAACTTAATAAATCTGGCCTCCAGCCCGTCTTCTGATTCTTGAAGACTTTTCCATTTTTCCACCAGATAAGCTGACCACAGTGGACATAATTTGGCGGGACCCTTGCTATTAAATCCCGGTTGTTGACAAAACGAACGTATCGATCACCCAAAGCCTCTTCAATGGAATCAGCGAGATCCGCCTTGCAAAGCAAGGGTTGACCGAATGTCACCACACCGGTGACAGGTTCCTTACGGTTTCTCACGATGTCAAAACCACACAAAACGGCCATAGCACCACCTAGGCTGTGACCAGCGATCCACAATTGCTTGGGGTTGATGGCTCTTATTTTGTTGAGAAGGTCATGTTGAAGCACCATATAGGCGTCTTGGAAGCCACGGTGGACCTTACCTCCACCAATTTCCAAGGCGCGGAAATCCAAATCAAACAGGATATCGCCAAAGGCATCTGTTCCCCTGAAGGCGACAACCAGACTGTCGTTTATTGTTGCAAAACAGCATGACATCTCACCAATCGAAAGGTGGTCGACCCGCTCAAAACCAAGTTGGTTAAAGGGGGCATTTAAATCACTTTCTGGTTCATATGAAAGCTCGCATACCCTTGCCAATCCTTCCGTGATGGATCCGGTTTCAAAACGACCAGGGTCATAGGTAGAAGTGAGGTCGGTTTGGAAATCGGCAGGAGAAAATTTTACAGGATTCCAGGAGCCAGCTTCAATTATGATTTCTGAAGGGATCATTAGCTTGTCCTCTTGAAGTTTTTAAATTCATCCGATGAAACTAGAGAATTAGGCACTGGTTCCATTTCAGAATATGAAGCCCCTTTTTGGTAATCCGTTACTCCAAGTATTGCCATGAAAAGTCTTCGAATTCAGCGATAAAAGCTTGGTGATTAAGATGCTGCTGGTTTAGGGGACGAGCGCCATTTGGCCTTGAATTAATGATTCGAGAACAGTGGCGAGTCGCAGGACACTCCGGAAAGCCATGGAAGTCCATGATTTGTCGATGCTTTCATGCCACAATCCAGAGTTGTCCCTCTTTCTGATTACAGTGGAATTGGCCCAAAAGCCATAACCTTTTCTCAATAGTACATTTGCAGGCCGCCACTTAACTTTTTGGTGGCCTGCAAATGTAAGGGAATTACTGAATTTCAAATTCATAAACCGTAATATTTGGTGAAGACCCAGGCTGGGGTGGGGTTACAACCACATCAACTTTGGCCTTTCCTTTATCTTTGGGTTTTAATTCATATTCTTTGATGGTTGTGCCAATAGGTGTTGATCCATTCTGAACATTTCGAATTTCTGCCACCCTTTCAACCTTCAAAGGGCTTTGGTTAATTTCAATTTGAATTGTTGACCCAGCAATCCCCTCCCCCGTTACGCGAATGATTTCATGAACTTCAACCGTAAACGGAACAGCATCATTCGTGACAACAACCTTCATGTCAGCTATCCTTTCTTGAAAAATGAATCAACTTCCCATCGCCAATTGCCACCCATTGGGGTTCCTAAATTCGGTGAAGCCGCTTCACCAAAACCTCAAATCCGGAATTTGGAGGCTGCTGTTTTCAAAACCCCAAATCGCACCGCATTGGCATAACCTGGATTTACTTCGGATCGTTCAGCGTTTCTAAGAATGCCACGCGTGCCGCTTGCTCCGGAGTCGGTCCATAAAAGCCAAGCTCTGCTTTCATGTCCTCTTGGGTTTCCTGAAATGCCTTGGCAGCATTTTGGATGGCTTTCTTGAACCTTGGGCAGTTCACGAAATCGTCCTGGAGCTTTTTGGGATTTTTGAACACCTCATCCAGCCAGTGTGGGGCCAACATGTTGCTTTTTCCTCAGGTGGGACATTCCTGATTGAATACTACAACTGCAGTACTATAGTGGCAACTGATGGACTTGTGCCATGGGCGGAAAAAAGTTTGACGTTTTGATCGATTTGTCCGGATGCCAGAATATATAAAATGCAATACGGCAGTGCTGCCAAGCGCCCTAACTTTAGATAAAATGCAGAAAATCAGTCCACTCACTGGGAGAAGTCATGCCGGCTAAAGAATTCGAAAATATGGGAGTTTTACAGGCAAAAGTCATGGATGCCCTGTGGGATTTGGGTGAGGGGACTGTTCACCAAATCCGGGACGAACTGGCAAAAGTGGACAAGGATATCGCCTACACCTCGGTCTTATCCACCCTGCAAAAATTAGAAAAAGCGGGTTGGGTCAAGCACCGAAGTCAGGGGCGGATGTACGCTTACAGCCCGACCAAAAACAGGAAGCAAACCTTAACCGCATCCCTTAAAAAGATTGTAAAACGGATTTTTAAGGGGAACCCCATGAAACTGGTGCATCATGTTCTGGAGGTGGAGAATGTGAGCCAGGAAGAAATTTCCGCCCTGAAAAAACTCCTTTCCAGCAAGGGTTCCAAAAAGCCAGATGCGTGAATTCCTGACCCACCCGCTGTTCAATATCACGTTGGGCTGTTCCGTTATTTTGTGGGTGGGTCTGGCAATCGCGACCCGGATTTCCAAAACTCCGGCCAGGGCGCATGGGGCACTGGTGTTGGCACTGGTCGGAGCGGTGTTATTCCCAATTTTCTACCTTAGCGTGTGTTGGGCCGATTGGGGCCTCCTGGAGCCATTGCCGGAAGATTTAACTTTTACCAGTCTCACTCGGCTGGATTCTGATGTAAAACCCCAGGAGGGGTTTCTGGTTCCGGTGCAGCCTGCCCCCGAAAAATCTGCCCTGCTCTCTTCTCCTGGCCCTTCGGTCAACACCCCTCCTGAAGTTCTGATCGCAGGCCCCTTGTCTCCCGAAATTCCAAGCCCTTCAGAAGCCTTGGTGCCTGCCAGGTCCTTTCCAGAAAAAAGAAGCTTAAGGCATTGGGCCAACGACCTACTGAGTTGGCGAGGTTTCCTGCCTTTTGCCTTGGGCTCTCTTTGGCTGTTTCTAGGATTTTGGTGTTTTTTAACCGTGGTTTCCTTGGTTGGTTTAATCCGAAGCCTGTTTGCCACTTACAGCCTGGCCGGGGCGGACAAAAACTACCAGGAAGCCAGTCCTGCAATTCGGAAACTTGCCAAAGAGATTGGACTCACCTGGGTTCCGAAACTGGTAGAGCATAGCGGAATCAAGACACCGGCCGTGGCCTGGCCCGTGGGGTCTTGGCCCGTGATTCTGATTCCCAAGGGTGCGGAATTGGGTTGGTATTCCGACGGCGTTTTTCTGCATGAATTGGCGCATTTGAAGCGTTTGGACCACTGCTGGTGCGCCTTTGCCAATTTGACGATTGCTTTATTTCCGTGGAATCCTTTTGCCTACCGGGCCCGGAAGAATCTCCTCCGTTTCGCTGAAATGGCTTCAGATGACTGGGCGGTCGCTTGCGGGGCTAATCCGACGGCGCTCGCAGGGGAACTGGTCGAATTGGCTGATTCTCAGGCTCCGCCATTTCCCTCGATTCTTCCCGTGGCGTACACGGAAACGGATCTCACCGATCGAGTCCAACGCCTGTGTAGCGCGCAATCTGCCTCACCGCTTCTGGGGTCTATCCGGCTCATTTTGGGTGGTACCGGGTTAATGGCTGCTTTGATGGGTATTTCCTTCTTGCAACCAGTTCGTGGCAACCTCAGCCGCGATTTTTCTTTGCTGTCGCCCGGCCAGCGGTCCACCTCTTCGCTTCAGGAGAGGTCCCTGGAGGTTTACCCCGCCACGGAAACGATGACCATTCGGGTGGGGGACCAAGGGGGGCCGGCTCTGAATGCCAATGTGTGGGTGGAGATCCTGGACCGGGAGCAATTTAGCTTTTTGGGTCCGATTCGAACCAACGAAAACGGGGAGGCCAGTTTTTCCGTTTTCGCGGACAAGGTCCAGGCAGTCTTTGCGCGAAATGAACAGGGCCGATATGGGTGGAGGGCCTGGTTGCCTGTCCCAAAATCCAAAGGTGCCTTTTATGTGGAATTGCAAGAACCCACCTCCCTCAAAATGCAGTTCCTGCACGCCGGCCAACCCGTGGAAGGCATTGAGGCGGAATTGTCCGGAGTGGAGCAACTGGATTATTTTGGCAGGATTTCCCGGTTACCTGCCGGTTTCCCAAGAGCTTCCGGGATTTCGAACCAAAACGGTGAGCTGGAATTGCGCCCGGTTTTTCCAAGCAGCCGCAACTGCGTTCGTGTTCTGGGTGGAAAGTTTCCTACCTACCAAATTCGATCAGTTCCTCAGGGGGTGACCACCGTCCACCTGGAGCAGCCTGGGATTCTGGAGGTGCATTTCCAAGGAGAAGGAAAGCCTCCGAGCCTGGAGCAGTTGAGTTGGTCGCTGATTGGACAGAATCGGGGCAAATGGCAGGAAATCGGGCAAATCCTGAATCATAGTCCCGTCGCCAAAAATCCAAATCTATCGGGTAATCAAATCCGGAATTTAGCCCCGGGGCTCCACTCCCTTTCCTTTCTCAATGGCGGGGCCACCCCCTTCGCTTTGGAAGGCAGAAGCGAGATCGTGATCAAGCCAGGGCAGATAACCCATGTCAATCTTCCCTTCCATCAACCAGCCTCTATCCAAGGGCGATTGGTGGATGCCATCACCGGAAAAGGAATTCCCCGCATTCAGCTTGCCGTGATGGCCAAGAAAAATGGGGAAACCGTTCCCTTCCATCAGGAAGTTATCCAAAGCGATGAGGCGGGTAATTACCAATGCTTCGTCAAGGGGGGTGACGATTACACGGTGGCATTCCTGGACCACCTCCATGATTCGGCCAGATACCAATACAAGTACCCCCAGGAGTTGACAACTGAATTGGGTTTGCCCCTGCGCCCCAAGCCAGGCGAAGTGATCCATTTGCCGGACTTGGCATTAACGCCTTCCGTGGTATTTCGAGGTGGATTCCAAGTGGTAGACCCAAAAGAAGGTAAACAGGCATTGGAACTGTATTGCCCCGTAAAGCCTTCGCCAAATCTCGACTACATGGCCAATTTCAGGGTTGCTGGGAACCAATTTGAAATTCACGGGGTGCCCCCCGCTATCCCTTTGAAAATTCGAGTTAGGCTCGGCAGCGCGGTGAATGTACCCAGCTTGGTAGAAACCGATGCGCAAGGAAGGGCTGGCAACCTTGTGCTCGATGAAAAATTCGGGGTTACACTTCGGGGCCAGGTGCAAAACCCAGCAGGTTCTCCCATCCCCGATGCCAGGGTCAAACTATTCTGGATCTTCCCGGTTCAAGGCCAGGCTGGCAAACTGTATTCCCGTCGTTTGATGGAAGCCACCAGAACGGACGCGGAAGGTAGATATCAGTTTGCCGGTTACTGGGCTGGAGACGAATATTTTGTGGAAGTGGAAGCCCAGGGTCACAAGCCTTTAGTGGGCAACTACAACGCGCGTTATTCCGGAAAACCTGGTCAAATCCTGGACAGGGGTATTCAGGCCCTAACACCCGTTTCGGAATGATGGCTCGAACCCAATCAAGCTTCCCCATGGTATGGCTTGCTACCATTTCTTTCGGGTCTGAACTACCACCGTCCATCACCCAGCATCTCCAATGACATTTTGAAAGCAGGACATCGTTGGGTGTCCCAGGGGCAACCATGGACCTGGCCTACCGCAATTAAAACCATTCCGCCTTTGCAAATTCGATAGAGCGTATTTAGCCCCACGGTGTGTGGCTATCTTTTCAGCTAAACAATTAACCGATTCGGTATTTTTTTAGACCGATCCTCTGGACTTAACAGAGGTTATCCGCTTCACACTTCTGATGTTGGATGCATCCAAAAATAAAAAGCAAAGACAAAGAAAAAATTTGGAAACCGGCGCGAACTACTACTGTCGGAGTAGTAGCAACACGCGAGGCAAAACATGAACCTCCCTCTCTTATCCAAAAGGACACTTGGCATGGTGGCTCAATGGCGGCAGCGTCCCTGTGGGAATAAAGTGATCAAGTCTTTGGTGGTGTGCAGCCTGTTGGGGTCTTCAGCCTTGACCGGTGTTTTCGCCGCGCGACTCAAGGGAAAAGATGTCCCTGAGAGCGGTGTAATTGCTGCCCCGGATTGCCTGGATTTTGGCGACCAAAAACAAGGTGCCAGGCCCAGGGGGTCTTTTACCCTGACGAACCATTACCCCTTTTCCATTGATATCACCGATATCTGGACCAGTTGCGGCTGTACCGTGCCCTCGGGGTATGCCAGGCATTTGAATCCCAAAGAAAGCACGCAGGTTTGGGTGGACTGGTTCCTGGGCAGCAAACGGGGCAAGGAAACCGACAAGATCACGGTGCTTTACTCCAGACCGAAGGAGATTTCCTCCCAACCAGGTTTGATACCGCTGTGGATTCAGGCCAATGTCCTTCCTGAAATTCAAGTGGATCCCTTGAGTATCACGTTTCATCGGGACCAGCCAGGTAATGCAACGGTACGAGTTTCCGCCGGAACCAGGCGAGAATTCAAAGTCAAAAGCGTGTATGCCAATGTGGATTTCATCAAGCCGAAATGGTGTCCGGAAAGCGGCACCATCGAGTGCTATTTCGAGCCACCCCTGAATCGGGGGCGGGACCTCTCCGGTGTTCAAATATTGATTGAAACCGAGAGTGAGGTGGAGAAGTTGATCCGGGTCCGGGTCAATGTTTTGAGTGAAAGTAACCGGGGAGCTTCCCCTAGCAAGGAGTTTTAGTCATGCGCAATTGGAAAATCCTGCGTCGCGGCATGGTCCGGGCCGGTTTTATTCTTGGGATTGGGCTGCTTTGCCTGAAGAGCACCCAGGCAGATGTGACGCCTCCGCAGACCGGGCCTTGTAATAACATGGAAGCGGCCAATATTCTGTGCCCTTATGCGACTTCCACCCCCAGTTGCAACACCTACACCCAGTCCCTTTGCAATGGGAAATCCCATGTCATTGTCCTGGCCAATTCTTTTGGTTGGAATGAAAAGGACGGGTCAAATGCCTACGCATTGACCAACAATGGCAATAATGTGGTCGCGGAATGTTCCTATTCCAAAACCTGCTTCTGGGATGCAACGGAGTACCCCTACGGAATGTGCCTGGATTCAGGTTTTATTTACGTAAATGGGTATGCCCAAATTTATGACTCGAATCCTTGCACTGCACCCTGAAATCAATATTTGGAGTAGGTAAATGCTTCCCCTTTTGTCCGTTACCGCTGGCTGGATGATTTTTGCCCAAACCTTCTCCCAGGAGAGATTGAAAACCCTGGAAGCAAGGGAGGTAGCCATTTCCTCTGGTTATTGCAAATTCACGGTAAAAGGCCTGAACACTCTGGTGCCTACGGAAAGTCGGTACAGCCGGGTGTACGAGGTCTGGTTTTCAGGCAACAAAATCCGTGAAGATGTATTCCATAGGGATGGGCCTATGAATGGAGCGCGGCAAATCACCTGCATTGGTTGCGATCAGATGGATTTGTCCATGAAATCCATCTTCCCCAAATCGCCATCGATTTTGCTGGAACGGATAAAAGGGGAGCTTCCCCGTGATTCCAAACCTTCCGATCCCAGGAAAATGGGTTATGTGTTCAAGGATTACTATGGGTATAGGTTAGCCCGGCTGGATGCCTTGTTTCAATTGCCCGGGGCAGGCGAACCAACTGTAACCCAAGTGAATTTGGACGGTTTGGATTGCCTGCGTTTTGCCTTGGGTGAATGTTCCAATGGGTGGAAGCCTACCATTTGGACCGCACCCTCCCAGGGGAACAACATCGTCAAAATCGAAGTGGTCTCCCCGAGTTTTGTTGGGTTTGTTCGTTCGGATTTAGCCAAGGATCCGGTCAGTGGGATCTGGTTCCCAAAGAAAACCCATTTTGAAATGAAGGAGGGGGGTGTCCTTACCCGCCAGGAAACCATCCAGGTGGAAAAGGTGGTTTTCAATGCCCCCGAGATCGAGCAAGGGTTTTACCTCGACAATATGCAGCTTCCCGAAGGAACCCTGGTCAATTTTCCCAAGGGA
>Ga0255147_1000481_pt1 | contig 11395 bp, 12 predicted proteins | sample Atl_Miss_RepA_8h_FD_183034 | JGI IMG/M metagenome (GOLD analysis project Ga0255147, IMG submission 183034) | Freshwater microbial communities from Altamaha River, Georgia, United States - Atl_Miss_RepA_8h | ecosystem: Environmental > Aquatic > Freshwater > River | place: USA: Georgia | collected... | reverse complement strand
TTGGTTTGGTGGAGGAATGGACATGACTCCATGTATAAAAGATTTAAATCAAAAAAAATATTTTCATCAAGAAATAAAAAAAATGTGTAATCTTTATAATAAGAATTATTATTCTCAGCATAAAAAAAATTGCGATCAATATTTTTACTTACCTCATAGAAAAGAGCCTAGAGGTGATGGTGGAATATTTTATGATTATCTTAACTCTAATGACTGGGATAAAGACTTTAATTATACACGAGATGTTGGAATAACTTTTTTAAAAGTATCTTCTAAGATAATACAAAAAAAAATGTTTTTAAAATGGAATGAAAAAGATAAAGAAAAACAATTAATTAAAAGAGGAAGATATGTAGAATTTAATTTATTATATGACCGCGGTACAAAATTTGGTCTGAATACTAATGGTAATATAGAAGCTATTTTTATGTCGCTTCCCCCGCTAGCAAAATGGTAAAAAACTAAATGGAAAAAGAACCCATTACACCTCAAGGTTTAGAAAAAATTAAAATAGAATTACAAGAAAGAATTTCTGTAATAAGACCAAAGATTGTCAGTGCTATTTCGGAAGCGAGAGCTCACGGTGATCTTAAAGAAAATGCTGAATATCATGCTGCCAAAGAAGAACAGGGTCATAATGAAAGAAGAATTCAAGAAATTGAAACAACAATAGCAACTGCCAACATTGTGGATGTTACAAAAATTAAAAATGATAACAAAGTAATTTTTGGATCAACAATTATTTTACTAGATATGGAAAATAAAGAAAAAAAGAAATACAAAATTGTTGGCAAAGATGAAGCAAACGCAAAAGAAGGGTTGTTATTTTATAAATCACCAATAGCATTAGAATTAGTTTCTAAACACACTGGTGACTTTGTTTCTGTTAAAACTCCAGCTGGAGAAAAAAATTATGAGATTATTGAAGTTAAATATATTTAATTTAAGGATTGAATATTACGTAAATTTAATTTGAAGTTATTTTTAATCCATGAATCTTTTAAGAATTCTAATTTTTTTCCAAGTGTTTTTCCTTCTTTAAATCCTTTTTTAATTAAAAAATCTCCAGAAATTGGAAATTTTGGTACTTTAAATTTTTTAATAAACAGCATGTATTTTATAAAGTTTTTCAGATTAATTTCTTTTTTTATACAAAAAATAAAATTTAAAAAACCTAAAGTTAAATCTTTATTATAAAAATATAACTGACGTCTGATTGTCTGATAATCATAAGATTTATTTTTTAACAGTTTAAACTGTTCGTAAATAAAATTAAGATAATCTTTATCCTTATTAGACAATCGAAATTCTTTAGAAAAATAGATATTTTTTTTATTATATCCAACTAATAATATTGAAAGGATTTGAAGATAATTTAAATTTAATCTTAATTTTTTATTCAAAATCTCAACTCTATTTAATCTATCAAAAAATTTTATTTTATATACTTGATTTAAAATTTTTTTGAAATAATTCTTATTATTAATATTTAATAAATTTTTTAGTTCTAAAATTTTTTTTAACTCTACAAATAATCTTTCTTTAGAAATAAATTTTAAAAATTTAATATTTTTATTAATAATTCTTATAGTATTTCTATCTTTAATATTAAAATTATATTCTAATGAAAATCTTATGTATCTTAGAATTCTTAAATAATCTTCTTTAATTCTTAAATCTGCACTTCCAATAAAATTAATTTTTTTATTTTTTAAATCGTTAATTCCGCTTAATGGATCAAAAATTTTTCCAAACTTATCACAATAAATTGCATTGATTGTAAAATCTCTTCTTAATGAATCTTCTATCCAATTATTCGTCAATTGTATTTTTGTATGCCTACCATCAGGCTTTATATCTTTTCTTAGAGAGGTAATTTCATATTTATAATTTTTAGAAAAAGTTGTAATTGACCCGTATTTGATTGCCGAATCTAAGACTTTATAATTATTTTTTAATAATATTTTTTTAATCTTCTCAGGCTTATAAACAGTAGCTAAATCGATATCTGTTGTTAATTTTCCCTCTATCGCTTTTCTAACGCAACCTCCAACAAACTGGGTATGAGTTTTTGAATTTATTGGATTTAAAATTGAAATTAATTTTTTATTTTCTCTTGAAAATAAAAATGTTTTTTTCATTAAAAATATTAATATAATTCTATTTTACCAGAAATTGTAATATCTTTTTCTGAGAATTTTTTTAATAAGATTTTTTCTTTTCTTACATTTAATGAAAAATATATATTATGATTTCTTTCAAAACCAAATTGTCCATAATAATCAAATTCTCCAATTAAAATAATAAAATCAATTTTTTTTTTATCAATATCACTTATACTTTTGTTTACTAATTCTTTTCCTATTCCTCTCCCTTTGAATTTTTGATCAACTATTAAAGGTCCCAACATTAACCCATTATTATTATCTATCTTACAATTAAAATATCTTACGCTACCAATTATTTTCTGTGCTTTACAATAAACTTTTGAATATTTTATATTGTGCTCAAGACTCTCTCTTAATCTAAAACTGGGTCTTGCATATCTTCCTGGTCCCAAAACATCTTCCTCAAGTAAAAAAATTTTTTTTTTATCTGATTTTTTTTCTTGTCTAATCACAGTAATTATTTTTTTATTTGGCTGGGGCTCCAGGATTCGAACCTGGGATGGCGGGATCAAAACCCGCTGCCTTACCGCTTGGCTAAGCCCCAATTTTTATTTTAGAAATAAGGTTATATTATTTTTACTTTCCTTATCCAATAACTTTTATAATGTTTTTTTAGAGAAAGAATAGCATCAGCTAATTGCAAATTATTTTCAAAAATAGCAAAACAAGCTGAACCACTACCTGTCATTCTAGCCACCTTACAGCCTTTTAATTTCTTAAGGAACGTTAATAATTTTAATATGATCTTGTTATATTTAAAAGCACTCTGCTCTAAATCATTTCCTTTATAATTTAAAAATTTAAATAAATAACTCACATTTAAAATATTCTTTTTTAAAAAGTTAAATTGAGAATTATTTTTTTTTGAAAATATTTTATTTGAAAGATAAATTTTTTTTGTTGAATTAAGAAAGTTAGGATAAACTAACAATAAATTAAATTTTGGTTTTTTATTAAAATTTATGATTTTATTATTTGGCCCATAAAGAATTTTGAAATTAGTATTTAACGAGGGTTCGACATCAGCACCTATCTTATTACATATTAAAGAAATAGTTTTGCTTTTTAAATTTAGTTTTAAATATTTATTAAAAAAATTAAGTAATGCAGAAACATCTACTGAACCACCTCCAAATCCAGAACCCTGTGGTATATTTTTTACAATCCTAATTTTAAATTTATGTTCATTAAATTTTGGGTATTTTTTTAAAATATTTAATAATTTTAATACTGTGTTGTTGGTATTGCTTATTCCTTTTGAAAATTTTCCTGTAAAAATAATCTTATTATCTGTTTTGCTATTAGTTACAAAAATCTGATCATAAATATTAAAAAAACAAAATAAGGTTTCTATTTCGTGATATTTATTCTTTAATTTTTTGATTACTTTTAAATATAGATTTATTTTACCATACGCTTTAAGAGTTGTTTTTATCAGCATCATCCAATCCGAAAATTATTTTTTTATTTATAGATTCTTTTAAATCTTGCTCAATATTTTTAAGCTTGATAGCATTTTGCCAAACATATCTTGCTTGAATTTTTTTTCCGTTTGTCCAAAGAACATCACCGTAATGATCATAGATAACAGCTTCGGAAGGTTCTTTTTCATAAGCTGTCTGCAAAATTTCTTCTGCCTTATCATAATCCTTTAATAAAAAATATGCCCAGCCAAGTGAGTCTAAAATATATCCGCGTCCTTTACTTATATTAACTGCTTCAACTAACATTTCTTTTGCTTTGTCTAAATTAATTTTTTTCTCTAACCAACTATATGCCAAATAATTCAAAACCTCAGGCTGCTTGGGCGAAATTTTTAGAGCTTGCAAAAAACTTTTTTCTGCATTCTCCCATAACCCTGCTCGTTCTTGGCTAATAGCTAAATTATAATAATAAATCCAATCACCATCCTTTGTGTCTTTTTTTGATGCTATTGATTTTTCATATAATTCTATAGATTTAGAGTAATTTTTGTTAGCTCTTATAAAATTAGCTAATTCAAAATATTTTTCAGATGCAAAAAATTCATTATTTTCTAAAAAACTTTCAAGTAAATTGATTTGTTTTTCAGAATTAATATTAGGCAAAAATCTTAATCTTGTTAAATTGGCATACCAATAAAATTCTTTTCCCAATTTCTCAATTACTTTTATTTCTTTTTCTGATTCTTCTAAATTATTTAATATAATAAGATTTTCTACTTTTAATATTTTATTAGATTGAAAATAAGGATTTAAATATTCACTTAAGTTTAAATAAAAATTTGAGATCTGAACTTGTTCATAATTCTGATAAAAGTTTGCAAATAAATAAAATAATTCAGCTAGCCCATGATTAATATTTTTTCTTTTATAAAATTTGTTTATTTTATAAAATTTATTTTCGCGAGAATCTAAAAAAAGTTGTTTAAATAATAAATTTTCTGATGATATTTCTAAATTACGGTTAATAATATCATTAATTTTATCTTTATTATTTTTTTCTAGATAATAAGATAAATAAAAATAATTGTATCTGCCTAATTCTTTTTTATTAGAAATTTCATTAAAATATAAATCAATATTTTTTGGATTATCTAAATATAAATTAATTAGAATTTTTTGTGTTAGAGAAACATTTTTAAAACTTGAATTTGAGTTATCAATCTTTTTATTTAATTCTTCAATATTTTTATTTGATAAATCCACCCATAAACCAAGATTTTGGTACAATTCTGCCAATAATGGATCATTAGGACTTTGTTTTGGTAAGAAAATATAACTCTTTAATTTTGAATATCTTTCTTTTTTAAAATCATGAACAAACAAAACTAGATTAAATGGATATAAAGATTGATAAGACTTATCTAACTTTTTTATAAATATATAAGCTTCTTCAATTTTTCCATTATTAACTAATGTTTCAACGTACTTGAGATTAAATTCTGAATGATAAGTTCCTAAATTTTCAATATTTTCGAAAAAACCGTAAGCCTTCTGTGAGTCATTTTTTTGCAATGAAACACTGCCGGATAAATAATTAGAAAAATAATTAGAATTTTTAACTAATCTTTTTTTATTTTCTAAAATATTAGCACTCAAATGCGAATAATTTGCTATAAATAACAATAAAAACACTGTGTAAAAAATTTTTTTATTCATAAAAATGCTCAAAAAATATTTAAGTAATAAAACTATAAACTTACTGGAATACTATTCAACTTTAAATATTAATAATATTTTTTCTAATGATGTAACTAAATCTAAACACCAGTCCTCCGCTAATAAAGAACAGTTAGTTTCCCAACTATTTAAAGAAATTAACAATCTATTGAATACCAAAAATAATAATAATTTTTTTTACAAAGGAAATCCAGATTCTAAAATTATGATACTAGGCGATTGTCCGAATGATGATGATATTAAAAACCAAGAAATATTATCGGGCCCTAGGGGTGAACTATTGAATAAAATGCTCTCATCAATATCTCTCGAGAAAGAAAAATATTATTTATCTAATATTTATTTTGATAAAGATATTGATATTAAAAATAGAAATAATTTTTACAAAGATATTTTAATTAAACATTTAAAAATTATTAAACCGAAATATATTTTATTACTTGGAGAAATTGCTTCTAACTTTTTTAATAATTCTAGAAATAAAATATTAGATATTCATGGGAAATGGGATTCAATTATTGTTAATAAAGATAAATTTATAACATTTACTACTTTTGACCCGGAAATCTTATTAAGAGAACCTGAAAATAAAAAATTATCATGGGAAGATCTAAAAAAATTCAGAAATGAAATATTTAAAAACTAATGAATATTTTAAATGATCTTAAATTTGGTAGAAATATAATTGGTGTAGACGAAGTTGGCAGAGGATGCTTAGCCGGACCTGTTTTTGCTGCTGCTATTAAGTTAGATGAAAATAATTTTCCTGAAGGAATTAATGACTCTAAAAAACTCAACAAATCAAAAAGATTGGAAATATTCAAAGTGCTTATTAAAAAATGTGAATATAGTGTTGGCATCTCTTCTGTTAAGGAAATTGAAAAATTAAACATTTTGCAGTCTTCTTTACTTGCAATGAATAGAGCCCTGGAAAAAATTAATATTAAAGATCATGTCATTCTTGTTGATGGAAATTTTTCTCCTGACAAAAATAAAAATATTAGAACAGTTATTAAAGGTGATCAAAAATGTATTTCTATTGCAGCGGCATCTATAATAGCAAAAGTTTCTAGAGATTTATTTATGGAAGAGTTATCTTTAAAATTTCCAAATTATAGTTGGGAAAAGAATTGCGGGTATGGAACAAAAAAACACTTAGAAGCCATTAAAAAATTTGGAATTACTGAGCATCATAGAAAGACTTTTTCTCCCATACACAACCTATTGATAAATTAAAAATTAAGACACAATCAATACGCAGACGCAAGTTGACTGAGTGGGTCTTCTAATATTATTTTCTCTCTTTAGTTGTATGACAATAAATAGAGACACAATCGTTCTTGGAGATTCATTAAAAGAATTAAAAAAAATACCAAACGAAACTTTTGACTGTATTTTTGCTGATCCTCCTTACAATCTTCAATTACAAGGTAATTTAGAGAGACCAGATCATTCGAAAGTTAAAGCCGTTAATGATGATTGGGATAAATTTGATAATTTAAAAAAATATGATGAGTTTTCTATTGCTTGGGTCAATGAATGTAGAAGAGTTTTAAAACCAAATGGAACAATATGGGTAATCGGAACTTATCATAACATCTTTAGATTAGGCAAAGTAATACAAGATAAAGATTTTTGGATTCTTAACGACATAATATGGAATAAAAAAAATCCTATGCCTAACTTTAAAGGAACAAGATTTACTAATGCTCATGAAACATTAATCTGGGCAGCTAAAAATAAAAATTCAAAATACACCTTTAACTATAAATCATTAAAATGTTTTAATGATGATAAGCAAATGAGATCAGATTGGGAATTAGCCCTTTGTACTGGAAACGAAAGAATAAAAAATGAAAAAGGAAATAAAGTTCATTCAACGCAAAAGCCAGAGAGCTTATTATACCGAATTATTCTTTCTTCAACTAAAAAAGATGATTTTATATTAGATCCTTTTTTTGGTACTGGCACAACTGGAGCCGTTGCTAAAAAACTAGGACGAAACTATTACGGCATAGAGAGTAATAAAGAATATTTTCAAACTGCCGAGGCAAGAATAAAGAAGATAAAAAAAGTTGATAAAAATTTTTTAAAAACTATAGAAAATAAAAGAAACGAAAAAAGAATACCGTTTGGATACTTGATTGAAAGTGGAATAATAGAACCTGGACTAAAATTATTTGATGCTAAAAATAAGATTCAAGCACATGTGATGGCTGACGGCAGCATTCTATATAAAGATATCACAGGATCTATTCATAGTGTTGGTGCCAAAGCTCAAGGAACCGAAAGCTGCAATGGCTGGTCTTTTTGGCATATTAAAATGGAAAATAAACTATATCCGCTTGATCACTTAAGAGAAAAGATTAGAAAAAATAACTAGAACTTCTAGGATTGTAATTAAAAATCCATCCAAACATAAGTTTTTTTGCAAAAAAAGACCTCTCCATTATCTTGAAAATTATACTTCTCAAAATAATGAAAAGTGGATTTTTTAAATGAAATACAAAAACATTTAAATGAGATCTAAGAATTATCCTTCTAACTCTGCTATTGCGTTTATTATAATAAAATACACCTAAATTATTAGTAACATTCTTAATAATTTGTTCATACAAAACATACGAATCTTCAATTGCTAATGCGGCCCCCTGCGCCTGGAATGGTACTGTTCCATGAGAAGAGTCTCCTATAAAAATTTGATTATCTCTATAAAAAACTCTCTTTTTCAAAGAAAATATTGGCCATCGATATACTTCATGAAGCGTGTCTAGGGTTTCTCTTAGAATTTTATTTTCTGAAAAAAACAAACTTCTAAATTGATCTGCTGGAAATGGGGTTGAATAATTTACATCATCACTTGAGTATGTTGCTTTTTCTGAAGACTTACTAATTCCTGTAAAACTTAAATCGTTCTGATTGTTAATAAAATAAGTTACTAAATGTTTATTACCACTTAACCATAAACGAACGACATCATTCTCTAAGGAATATTTTGAATAAAAGTTCTTTAGCACCCCTCTGTAGGCATAAAAATTTGTATTTTTAATAATATTATTGTCTAACCTAGACTTTGAAAACATTCCATCGGAGGAAATTAAAAGATCGCAATAATCTTCTGATCCATCGCTAAATTTGACTCTAATAATATTATGATCCTTAATAGTTTGCACAACTTGTTTGTTATAAAAAATTTCCTTCGGCGATAAATTTTTTTCTAAAAAATTCATTAAGACATTTCTATCACAGGTTAGATAAGGTATTTTATCGCTAACAATATTTTGGAGATTCATCCTAACTTCAAACTTGCTTGTAAAATCATTAGAATGCACTGGGTTAATACTTAAATAATTAATTCTATGAAAATTATTATTTAAAAAAAATTTTGAATCTAAAAAATCTAAAATTCTTACTGCATTTGGGGTTAATTGTATTCCTGTAGGTCTTGATAACTTTCTTTCAAATCTTTCATATATCTTAAAATTACTAAGATTATTTTTTTTAAGAAAATTAGCTAAAGTTAATCCAGCGATACCTCCTCCAACAATAATAATTTTTTTAAACATATTTAATCTTTTTTGTTTTTACTAATTCTATAAATTTTTTTGAAAAACTTGATAATAATGAACTATCTATTTTATTATAATTTATCCAGTAAAATTGATTATCATTTATTTTTACAATTCTTTTAAAAAGAACAATTTTAATTAACATTTTAATATTAGAAATATTATGTACAAAATTTCTTCCAATGATTTTTGGCTCACCTTCAAAATGAAGTCTGTTTTTTTTAAAATTCATATCAAATAAATCTTTTTTATAATCTATTAACGGAAGATTCGCAAAATCTTGTAATAATTTTTTTTTGTTTTTAAAAAATAAAATTTTATTATTTTCTGAAGCATATAATAAATAATATTTTTTAATATTAACTTTTTTTTTATTAAAGATTTTATAATCGAAATCTTTTCTTTTAAAAGAAATACAATTTTTATTTAAAGGACAAACATTGCATTTTGGATTTTTTGGAGAACATATTAATGCTCCAATTTCCATTAATGCTTGTGCAAATTCAGAAAATTTATTTTGTGATTTAATCTCTTGTAATTTTAAAAAAATACTATTTTTAAAATTTTTTTTATTATTTTTATAACCGAATAATCTAGCTACAAGTCTTTCAACGTTTCCATCAATGCCTATAAAATCTTTATTAAAAGCTATAGCCATGATAGCTGATGCCGTATAGTCGCCTATTCCAGGAAAACTTTTTAAAGTTTCAAAATCAGCAGGTAGTTTTCCTTTATATTTGGATTGAGCTAATTTTGCCGTATTAAGTAAATTTTTTGCTCTAGAATAATATCCAAGCCCCTGCCAAAGTTTATAAACTTTTTCTAACTTTGCTTTTGATAGTTTTTTTAAATTAGGAAATGCTTTTAGAAACTTATTAAAAAAAGGAATCACTGTTTTAACTTGAGTTTGCTGCAGCATAAACTCACTTACTAAAACTTTATAAATCCTATCCTGGAAACCACGATATCTTCGCCATGGCAAATCTCTTTGATGATTATCGTACCAAGCAAGAATTTTATTTGATAAAACATTTTTCATGGTGATAGATAAATCTTCAAATAAATTATTTACTCAAGGCTTGAGACCTTTGCAAAGTTTATTACCAGAAAATGCAAAAAAAATACTAAAAAAAGATGGCTTTGTATATTTTGAAATAATTAAAAATTGGAAAAACATAGTTGGTGAAAAATTGTTTAAAGATACAGCTCCTTTAAAAATTAAAAAAATTAATAATGAAAATATTCTCTCAATAAATGTTAACAAAAATATAATGATAGAAATCGAATATTCGAGAGATCAAATTATTGAAAAAATTAATAGCTACCTTGGATTTAATGCTATTAATAAAATACAAATTATCTCCAAAGACTCTTCATTTGAAATAAAAAAGAAAAAAATTATATTAAATGAAAATATTTTAAAAAAAATAAATGAAATTAAAAGTAAAAATTTAAAAGAAATCTTTCTAAAACTTAACAAATAAAATTATTATGATCATAATAAAAAATTATTTAAAAAAAATCTTAATCGCTTCTTCGTTCTTATTATTTAGCTCTTTTTCTTATGGTCAAAATAATGACGAAATATTTATTGGTAATAAAAACGCGAAAGTTGAAATTAAAATTTACAGTTCATTTACATGTCCACATTGCGCTAACTTTCATAAGAATACTTATCCAAAATTAGTAAAGGAATATGCAAGTAAAGATTTAATAAAAATTAGTTTTATTGATTTTCCATTAGATATTGCTGCATTAAATGCATCAAAAATTGTTAGATGCTCAACAAAAGAATCAAGTATCTTGCTAATTGATGAGATTTATAAAAATCAAAATGCTTGGTCTGCAGGAGACAAGATACAAGAAATTAACAAAAAGTTATTTTTAATAGCTAAAAAATTTAATTTATCAGATGAAAAGCTTTCGAACTGTTTAAAGGATCAAAAATTGGAAGAAAAAATATTAAACGACAGAATTGATGGTCAAAAAAAATATTCTATTAACTCTACTCCTACTATTATTATTAATGAGAAAAAATTTGAAGAAAATCCTACCTTTGAAAATTTATCAAAAGAAATATCAAAAATATTAAAATGAAATTTAAAAAACTAGAAATAGTTGGTTTCAAATCTTTTGCTGACAGAACTCATTTGTTAATTGAGGATGGTCTCACAGGAATTGTTGGGCCGAATGGTTGCGGAAAATCAAATATTGTTGAGGCTTTAAGATGGTGTATGGGAGAAACTTCTGCAAAAAGCCTCAGAGGCAGTGGGATGGAGGATGTGATATTCTCAGGAACATCAAATCGTCCCTCTAAAAATATTGCAGAGGTTAATATTCTTCTAGAAAATAATGAAAATATCCCTCAATTTAGAGATACCCCAGAAATAGAAGTTAAAAGAAGAATAGAAAAAGACAAAGGCTCAAGTTACTACATCAATGGAAAAGAAGTTCGAGCAAGAGATGTGCAAATATTATTTGCAGACCTTTCCACTGG
>Ga0255147_1000470_pt1 | contig 11553 bp, 15 predicted proteins | sample Atl_Miss_RepA_8h_FD_183034 | JGI IMG/M metagenome (GOLD analysis project Ga0255147, IMG submission 183034) | Freshwater microbial communities from Altamaha River, Georgia, United States - Atl_Miss_RepA_8h | ecosystem: Environmental > Aquatic > Freshwater > River | place: USA: Georgia | collected... | reverse complement strand
TTTACAATATACAGAGCCATTTTTTCGTAAACCATAACGAGTTCCAGTAAATCGTTTAGAAGGCGGTAACATTAAGAAATTTTCAATATTTTGTAATTCGGATAAGGTCATAAGATGTTTTCTAAGATTCCATAATCGTAGGGCAACATCATGTTTTGAACCACTTTTAGTGACTTGATATTTTTTAACAAGTTTTTGCAAGGTATCGGTGGATAAATTGTGTGTAACTTTTCTAGTGTTTCTAACCATATTTTCTAGTATAAGTATAGATTGTAAGAAAAAAGGGGTGTTTTTTATTGTATTTTTATCTTTTTCCGAATTTTTCTAGTGTATTTTTTATTTCTTCTCTAGTAATTTTTGTCTAATAATCATCACCGTAATCGCTATGATCAAAATCAGGATCATCATATTCAATAGAAGAATCAGAGAAATATGGATCGTCGTATTGGTGGTCGTCGTGTGACCAATCAGTATTGTTGAAATCGTCTTGAATGGCCTGAATGATAGAGGAATCATGTGGGAATCGCTCAGTAGAAGCGGAGATACACTCGGAGAGTGTATTGAACCAAATGGTAGAAGGGGTTGATTTATAGAGTCCATTACGATGCTGACGATGTGCATCAGCAAATTGTTGTGAAGTGGGTGCGACAAAAGTGTCATATAGAGCGAAGGTATTGTGATCGGTATCATGAACGAAAGTGACCTGCGAATGAAAGAGATCATCATCATCATGTGAACGGAAGACAATAGTATATTTTCTGCAGATGTGTTCAAAGTTGCGATGTGTGCGACTAGGGAGAGCAATGAAATCATCTTGGAAGATAACAGGTCGAACAAGTGTGGTATCGACGCAAGCCATCAAGAAATCGCCATCATGAACCTCAGTAACTTCATCAGAGGAATAGATGTCAGAAAGGCGCATCAACAGTGCAACATCATCCAGATCATCCTCATCTTGAGAAGGGAGTCTAGTGAGACGAAGGCATCCATAAGGGATGAAATCGCAAGAACGGTAGATGGTTCGGACAAATTCATCAAAACCGCGAGAGGGTTTGTGATGAATTTGAAGGAGGTCGCCATTGAGAAACTTGAGAGTAACGGAGATCATGGTAATAGCCTAACAAGGTGCGTTCAAAGCGTGAGTTAGGACTTGTCTTTCCTTACAACACAGTCAGCGTTTCAATTTTTTTCTGGTGGAATGTGTCGTGTCGTGTGAGCTGTTAGGTCGCCATTTCCGTTACCATAAGGGTATATCTTCACCAACTGCCCCGTTATTCTAATGGACCCGCCTCAAACCAATAAAAAAGGGTGTTTTTTATTTGTATTTTCTAATTTTGTATGAATTGTCTGTTGTGTGGTATGGAAGAATTTTAAAATGATTTATAAGCGGCAGCTCTAAAGGCACTGGAACTAAAGGCACTGGAACTAAAGGCACTGGAACTAGAACGAATGTGTGTGGGTGGAACAGCCAAGGCTTGGTTGGTTTGAAAGCGAAAATCAATGGTGTGTGGTAAGGGAGTATCCGCAAACTCAGAGTTGTAAATGACTTTGTATTGATACCAAACACCATTGTTTAGAGTGGTAATGTAATCAACGGTGTATTTGACACCATTGAACTCAATGGTATTTTGATGAACAAGAATCAAATCCCCATCATTTTTGTGTACGCCTTGTGAACCCGTCAAGGTGACTTGTGCATAAGTCCATGCACGGTCAGAGATGTCCTCAGTGATAAGGTGAGGTACACCAGCAACATAAATGGTTTGTTTGGTGGAAAGCGGAGCGAGGGGTTGAATAGCGTTCGCATGAACGGATTCAGAACCGTAGAATGGAGCGAGAGCGGCGGTAGCGGTAGCGGTAGCAGCGGACATGGTGAACGAATTGCCTAACAGTGTGTTTGGACTTGCCTTTCTTATTTCAGAGGAACGGAATTCAATTTTTCTTTTTGCGACTCCGTCGCAGACGGATCTCTCCCTTAGCATAATGGATATCACAATTCAGTCTACCATTATCCTAAGGGATCATCCGTCGCGGACGGAATAAAAAAGAGTGTGGTTTTTCTCTTTTTTTCCAAATTTTTATTTGTGTAAAGGGGTTTTTCATAGAAGCACACTTAGAAATCACGACGAACAATGTGAAACAGGGCGACAAGTTCCTGTTGAGCCTGTTCATTGATATAGTAACGTCCTACATCCATATTGTAACAAATACTACCAATTTCTTCATGAAGGCGTTCAATAGGATATACATCCCAAAAGCGACTGGTCATGACGGTATTTTTATGGAGGAAATGGGTAAGGGAGACATCAACATCTTCCAAATTCTCATCAAGATGACCACACTCGTCACGAGTAAAATACTTTGGCTTGATTTTGAAATTGTATGTAATTTTGGGACCATGTTTGACAGTAACCGTAGCAGAATCACCACTAAGGAGATTGGTGTATTGCACGGCGTGAAACTCCTGTTGGACAATGGCGAAAATCTCACCTTCTTCAACGGGCGCAGTGGAATCCTCTACGAGACGGATGATGTTGGTGGAACCGATGGGATAGAGATCCTGATCGATTTCTTCCAATTGCTCGAGAAGATTGCGTTTGTCGCAATAAGGGCGATACTGAAGTGGAATGAGTTCACCAGACATGGTTTTGGCGAAGATGGGAATATTTTCAGCCAAAGCACGTTGCTTGAAGAAGAAACAGACTTTTTTGTAGAGTGAAACGTTGTGAGCGAACTCGGTAGAATTTTCCCACCGAATGTACTCCTGTACCAATTCGTCCGAGTAGCGTAGATTGCGTTCGACACAGACTCGAAGAACGACCTCAGCATAATTGGGAGCCTTCTCACCGAAAACAAAGACGGCGTTGGGAGCGGTAGAAATGGAAACAGTAGCGGAAGCCATGGAAAGTGAATTGCCTAACTAAAATGCGAAGATGCGGAAGATAGGACTTGCCTTCTTTACAGCAAGACGCGCACTTCAATTTTTTCTCAGCAATCCATTCTCCCTTGCCTTCGTGTCCTTAGCCTAATGGGCAAAAAAAAGATCCCATCTCCATTATCCAAACGGGAATAAAAAAGAGGGTGTGTTTTCTCTTTTTTATCTGGTTTTATGGGTTTTTTTAAAAGCCTTGCTCAGAAATCCACTTAGTAAGAATGGTAGAAATGCGTTGAATGGCGTCATCGGTCAGGATGAATTCGCTGCAATCAATTCGCTTATCTTCGTCAGGAAGGCGAGAAATGTCATCGTCGAATTCAAGAAAACCAACGTTGTCACGGCGATAGACAATACGTCCATCACGACCCTTGAGAGCAGTAGCGGGGCGTTTGAAGCGTTTTCCAACGGACACCTCTAAGTTGTAGAGGGAAAGACCTCCATTAGGAAGCATAAATGTTTTGTCAGCGGGATAGTAGCAGATATCAAACAGCTGAGGAGATTGACGACGGAGATCAAACTCTTCTTTACGATGAGGCATTAGATACTCGTCAGGCATCCACTGCATGGATCGAGTGCGATTGGCTTGAATGCGAAGACGATAGGCTGTGTTGCCCTTCCAATCAAACGTATCCACACGGACAATAGACTCAATGGGTTCTTGAACCATAACCGCAAGCATGGTCTCATCAGTGATTTCCTTTTGCTCCTCATCCATAAAGGAAACAACGGTAAGCCCAAACGGGAAAGTGATGGGATCGGAACGAGAAAGTGTATCAGCGATGTCTTTCAAATCGTACGATGGGTGGATCTCAAGAGAAAGAGTATCGCCGAAGAGTGGCTTGACGAAAACGGTAATGCGATCGGTGATAGCAGCCATGGAAAATATGCCTAACAGAATATGTTTGGACTTACCATCCTTACCACAAAAATCACACTTCAAATTTTATATAAACTATAAAAAATTTGCAAGGATCCATTATCCAAATGGACAATTCTCCACCATCATCACCATTATTCAAATGGTACTCCATTAAACATAAAAAAGAGAATTTATCTCTTTTTGTGTGTTTTTCTCCTTTTTATCTGGATTTTTATTTGTGTTTATGGTTTTTGTTTGAAAAGTTACTTTGATGGATTGATAGAAGCATAAGCAGCCGCACGGAAGGAGCTGGAACTAGAACGAATGTGTGTGGGGGGAACGGCCAATGCCTCATTGGTTTTAAAACGAAAATCAATGGTGTGTGGTAAGGGTGTATCAGCAATCTCAGAGTTGTAAATGACTTTGTATTGATACCAAACACCATTGTTTTGAGTGGTAATGTAATCAACGGTGTATTTGACATCATTGAACTCAATGGTATTTTGATGAACGAGAATCAAATCGCCATCATTTTTGTGTGCAACTTGTGCATAGGTCCATGCACGGTGAGAGATGTCCTCAGTAATAAGGTGAGGTACACCAGCAACATAAATGGATTGTTTGGTGGCGAGCGGAGCGAGGGGTTGAATGGCGTTTGCATGAACGGATTCAGAACCGTAGAAGGGAGCGAGAGCAGGAGCGCGAATGGAATCGTTTGCGGTAGCCATGGAAAATATGCCTATCAGAATATGATTGGACTTACCTTCCTTATAGCAAGAATCCTACTTCAATTTTTCTTTTTGAGTACGCAATTTGCGGTGAAGCTCCCTTAGTCTAATGGACAAAAAAATCTTCACACCATTATCCAAATGACACCCATCAATAAAAAAGAGAGTGTTTTTCTCTTTTTTATCTAGTTTTTATTTGTTTTTATGGTTAAAAGCCTTTCTCAGACATCCAGTTTTTAATCAGAATGGAAATACGTTTAATGGCATCATCATAGAGTTTGAATTCACTCCAATCAATTTGTTCAGCTTCAGTAGGAAGACGAGAAATGTCATCGTCAAATTCATGAAGACCAACATTGTCACGGCGGTAGACAATGGGTTGTCTGAGAACAGTAGCGGGGCGTTTGGCGGATTTTCCAGAGCGCATCGCGAAGCTATCAAGTGGGCTACCACCAAAAGGGATGACGAACGCTCTATCTTCAGGAAAGTAGGCGATATCAAACAGCTGAGGGGATTGTCGGCGGACATCCAAATCAGTGTCCACACGTGGACCACGACCAGCTTCCCATGACATGGATTTGGTGCGATCAGCTTTGATGCGAAGACGGTAAGAAGTGTTGCCATCCCAATCAAAGCTATCCACACGAACAATGGACTCAAGGGGTTCTTGGACCAGAACCATGAGCATGGTCTCATCGGTCAGAAGGGTTTGTTCTTCATCAACAAAGGAAACGACAGTGAGTCCCACAGGAAAAGCGGCGGGATCGGAACGAGAGAGCTTGTCAGCGACACCTTTCAAGCCGAACAGCGGATCAACCTTGAGAGACAGGGTATCGCCGAAGAGTGGCTTGACGTAAACGGTAACACGAGTAAAGGGGACGACAGAAGCGGAATCGGAAGCGGAAGCAGCCATGGAAAATATGTCTAACAGAATGTGTTTGGACTTGCCTTCTTTACAGTACAGTTCGCACTTCAATTTTTTTCTGAAATTGACCAAAATCCCATTACCCCAAGGGGGGACCCCCCCCCGCCTTATTCAAACTCAAGAAAAAACTGATACGCCATTAGCCCAAAGGGCACCCCCTCCCCCCCTCGCCGCAGCCCAACGGCACGACCCGATCCGCCAATCCGCAAAACCGCTGGGGCGGGGGGGGGAGGGGGTATACCTTTATTCCAAGGGATCAATTTTATATTGAAAGTGACGTATTTTAAGGGCGGCAGGAAGCCGAAGGCGGGGGTCCCCCCACCCATTGTGTCAAATTGAAAAAAAAATTGAAACCGAATTTGAGCCATAAAGAAGGCAAGTCCAATCTTCAGCAATAAAGCGTTTACAAGTTTGGCATTTAATCCATGGCTACCGTTACCGAATCCGTTATTGAGTCCGTTTCCGAGTCCGTCTCTGTCGAGACCGAATCGGTGTCTGTGACAGAGATTTCTCTGGAGCAGATCCTGGGTGCGCTGAAATCCCTGAAACCAACCGAGTTGGTGACAGTGATGAACTCAGCGTTATCCTTGATGGGTAAGAAGGCGAAAGCGATGGAAAAGACCGAGAAGAAGGATGAGAAACCGAAGGATCCGAATCGAGGCAAACAACTGAAGAAGCCGCGTGCTTGGGTGAACTATGTTCACAAGTATGCGACCGAAAACGGTTGGGAGCCCTTCCTTGTCAAGAATGCCAAGGAAGAAATTGAGATGCCTGGTTCCGTTGAGCATAACGGAATCCATGTGTTCGCCAATTCGATTACGGAGAAGTTGCCTGAGGGAAAGAAGCTGATTCTCAAGGATGCGATGTCTCTGAGCCGTTCCTACAAGACCGATAAGCCTGAATTGTATGCTGAGTTCGAAGCTCAATACAAGGAAGAGGAATCGGTTGAGGCTCCCAAGGCTCCTAAGGAAAAGTCTGCAGCCCCTGTCCGCAAAACGCTCGCTGAAAAGCAGGCGGAGAGCGAGGCGAAAAAGGCTACCAAGGCTCCCAAGACCCCTAAGGAACCAAAGGAACCGAAGGCCCCTAAGGAAAAGAAGACCTCTCCGAAGTCCTCACCGAAGACCGAGGCAAAGGTTCCGAAAGCCGCCGTTGCTGCAAAGGAGATTCCCGTTGCAACCAAGGCTGCTGAGCCCGCTACTTCAATGGACACTCCCAAGCTAAAGGGAAAGAAGGCACCTGCCGCTTCCGTTGACGAATGGGTCGCCCCTCCAGCTGGAAAGTGCGCCCCGTTTACCTTTAAGGGTAAGAAATACATCCGCAGTTCCGATGATGAAATGTGGACTCAGGGCGCCGATGGCGGCGCTGGCGAATGGGTTGGTATGTTTGACCCGAAAACAGGCAAAATCGATACAAGTGTGACTGATCCCTATGCGGATGATGAGGAAGACAACGAGTAAAATCCCATAAAACAAAATAAAAATCATATAACCACCCGTAAAACTATAAAACCATAAAAACACAAAAAAAGAGAGAAACAAAAAACTCTTTTTTTTGCGATAGCGGGTAGCATGTAAAGAGATCAATTCGATGTATATAGTATTATGACGACGATTATCGGACCCCAACTGTCGTATAATAAACCGTGCAATAAAATTGATATTATCGGACGACGATATAAGAGATATCCTACTGAATCTTATTCAATAATGATTACCGTGTCCAGCATGGCCTCCAACGCACTCTATCTCTTCTCCCTATCCGCATTTGCAAAGTATACCACAGGACTTCTCTTATTAAACACCTTTACGCTAAGTGCAATTTATGAGAAATATTATGGAAAGGGTCTTCGAAAGAAGAAGATGAAGTGCTATGGAGGCATCCTACGTGTGAAGAATACACTCGGTGAATACGAATACGCCGTTGTTCAAGGTCGCAAAATGAGAAAATGGTCCTTTCCAAAGGGACACGCCAATGAAGGCGAAGAACACTTCGAAACCGCGATGAGAGAAATCGAAGAAGAAACAGGAATTGCAAAGCATCTCGGTGAACCCGTCCAATATATCAAGTCCGCATCCGATCACTACTATATCTTCGACTTGCAAGAAAAAATCACACTCGCCCCTATTGACAAAGAGGAAGTCGTGGATACAAAGTGGGTGACACTGAAGGAACTGGAGACAATGGATGTGAACGTGGGCGTCTCGATGTACATCCGACGAGTGAAACGAACTCAATAAATCTCTCGATAAAATCTTTAAAAGCCGATAAAATCCCCAATAAATCTTTAATAAATCACTCGATAAATCTTTAAAAAAGACAATAGTGGAAAAGCCACGATTATCTTTTTTACAAAGTAGCATCAATGGAAGAACCATACGAAACGAATCAAACAAGACCCTTCGAAGATGATCTAGAAAAAGGAATCCAACGTGAAGAGTGCGCCATCTGTTTAGACAATACCGAAGCAACATGCAATACATGGGTACAATTAAAAGAGTGTTCTCATGCCTTTCATAAACCGTGTATTGATACATGGATCGCCGCCCGTGAAAACCCCTCATGTCCTTTATGTCAACGGATCATTCGCCCATCACAGCCGAATACTCGGCTAACCGAAAGACAAATGACCATACGACGAGAATTCCAAGAGAAGTGGCTGTGCGCAGTGTCGTGTCTCTGCTGTCTCGCCGTTTTCATTGTGCCTCCCGTGATGATGTTCGTAGGAAAAAATTGAAACCAATAACTAGCAAAGAAAAAGTCACCCCACAAACATCATGAACCTGTCTCTGAATCAGTCATTTCTTCAAGAGTTATCGCCACAGCCACCACTGCCGCCAACGGCTCCGCCCTCACCCACCTTGTCATGGTCCTTGTCTCACGAGGATCTAGCACTTCAATTTGCCCAACCCTACGAAGAAAAATGCAATGAAGGTGACACCATCTTCTACAACTACTACGTGGATCACGCCAAATTCATGACATTGTCCTACTTACGCAAAGAGGGCGACCACTTCAAACAATACACGATGGATGGACCGTTGGAGACCATTCCGCGCAACTGGACATACTATGCAGTACCCTTTCCAGAATTCATCCTGATGAACAACCGAATCCAACTTGAATAACCCAACAAAACAAAAAGAGAAAGAAAACAAAGAGAGAAAAACCCAAATAAAAAGCTCCTTTTTTGATAGGAAAGATGTTACACGTTAAAACCGACGAGATTTACGGAAAAAACGATGTAATCAATTCAAATGACCTCAGAAAACACATCATTAATATCGACTCGCGATTCCGCAAATCGTATCTAGAGCCCCCTACGGATTTTCAATATAACTTTGCACATCCATATAAAAATGTGATCCGAGCCCGAGTCGCATCCGTCGAGATCCCCATCGGCTTCTATAACTTCTCTAAAGCCAAAAAAAACACCATGTTCCGCATTGACGCAATGGACTACGTCGGAAATGAACACTTCTTACAAGTAACCGTACCAGACGGCGATTATACACCCAACTGTCTGGTGGAGAAAATCCAAGAACAATTCAACGCCATCCGTGACATGTATGGTCTGTTCTTCCGAATCACCCTCGATCCCATTTCCAGAAAAGTAACGATTGCACATGATGGATCGGCTCCACCTCCTTGTCCACCAGGTCCAACCCATTGTCCAGTGACATTTGGATTGACATTTATGATGGTCGGCTTTGAGGATCGTCAATTTGATTTTGGTCTCGGCTACAATCTCGGATTCGTTAAACCGTTCTATGCCGTCGACGCACCATTCACAATCACAGGAGAATCCCTTATTAATACGGCAGGCGACAACTATTTCTTACTGGCGATTGATGATTTCCATACAGTGGAACACAAAACGAATGATTCCTATTTGCAGTGTCTCGCAAAGATCCTGATCAAACGGGGTCCAACGGGAATTATTTTTGATGACGGTTACACGGTTCTGTCCAACGACATTGTGTTTCCGCGACCGATCGACATGAAACAAGTTCGCATCCGATTATTGGACATGTATGGTGTTCCCATTGATCTACATTATTTGAACTTCTCCATCTCCTTAGAGATAACGGAGGTCATGAATATCCAAATGTATGACAATTATCGTACGTATTTATGGACGAAACCAGAGCCAAGAGCCATTAAACAAACGAGTGGATCGTCGGCGGGAATTGCTCCGCCCGCTCTCAATTATAATTAGGGGGACGTAAACCTCCCCTTGACCCCCTGTTCAAATTATCTTGTTACCGCCGAGAAAAAATTGAAATCCCCCACATTGGACTATAAAAAAGCAAGTCCAAACTTCCAGCAGCAAAACAAGTTTGGCATTTATTCCACGACCATGACCACCGCTACCATCCATATGTTCAACGGCGAAGTTCTCTTTGCAGAGACTGAAAACACCCGTTCAATTATCCAACTGATTTCCGATGAATACAAAGTGTCTCCATCCGAAATCAATCTCGAACGTGTCTGTCCAACGGACACAGAAGAGAATCAGTTCTTTGCATGGCTCACTCCTCCTGAACAATTTACCACCAGAGTGGATATGCACAACGGTGATGATTACGATGCTGAAGTGATCATTGGAGACGCATATGATGAAAATGGAAGAGTCTTTACCGTCCAAATCTTCAACACAGAACAAAAGAAATGCGCCCATAGCTTCGAAATCATCTTCCGTTATGATCCATTGGATCCAACGGATAGAATCCAGTTCGCATCCGCAGATCAGTTTACAAAGCGACGTTGGGTGCGAAGCGATGGAACATGTTTCTCACGATATTCTTCTCGTACACCAGATGTTATTTGGTTCAATTCGCTAAGTAGTTGCATGCCAATTGAATATCATCATCTTGCTGATAAACTATATCATCAGATCGTGATGTCAAGTATGCATTGTGAGATATTTCTAGAGGTTGAGATGAGAGAACACATGCGAGAGGTCAAGCGACGTAGTGAAAGAGGCGTTTGCACATGCGCCATTATGTTTACGTGTCCACCATGTCGAGAGTTGGAGGGAATCGCCCAGCTTTTCCAATAAATCCATACCCTGTGAAAAAATTGAAATCTGACGAAGTTTGGATAAAAAGTTGCCCACCATCGCTTCACTTACCAAGTCGCTTCGCTTACCATGTCACGCTTTTCAAAGAACGCCGAATCCATTTCTCGCATCGGTGTCATTATCTCCCGTCTGGATGACCTGCAAGAACCCCGTGTTCTCCTCATGAAACGAATTGATCATTCATGGGTTGACACCGACGGACACAAAGTCAAATGGGGTTTTCCCAAAACAGGTCAGAACCTGACCGAAGAAACATCGATGTTACAAACCGCCATGCATGTCTGTGAAACCAAACTCAAAACAAAAATCGCGGCGAATCGTTTCCATTACATTTACAAAATCACACCCCATCGCGTCCCACAGAACCGCTACAAATCTCTGGAGTACTACTGGTCAATTGATGAGCAAGAGAAAGGTGAATTCCTTCATCTCTCTGGAACGCATCTGGACGGCTCCATGGAAACCCAATACATTTGGGTGACATTGAATGAGCTGAAAGAGCTGAACAAATACGACGCAATCTGCTATGGAACCAAGCAATGGTTACATCACTACAGTGAGCAGGAATTCTTAACCGAATAAACCCACAAAAAACAATAAAAATAGGAATGGAGTTCAGAGATCCATTCTTGTTTTTATTTTATTCCGTCACCTTAGTCCGTCTTATAAAAATTGAAATCCAGAAACCCCCAAAAAGAAAATGAGACGAATTAATATTGAAAGGATGTCAGCTACGAAGTCAAAGATGAATACTACCACAAAACGAACGATTGTTTTATCCGAATCTGCTCCTCTTAATAAAAGTACACTCATGCAACTTACAGGCAATACATCCGTTGTTACTAGATCACATTCGTCTACGGAGAAAAAGGTGGAAAACGCCGACAAGCATTACTATGTGGTTGCGGACGGCGTTGTGTTTGTTTAATACAGAAAAATGACAAAAAACGTCCCTTGCGACAAGGGATTATTTTTTGTTAACACGACGCTTGGTTCTTCGCTGACGCTGGCGACGACGGGTGCTTC
>Ga0255147_1000465_pt1 | contig 11614 bp, 18 predicted proteins | sample Atl_Miss_RepA_8h_FD_183034 | JGI IMG/M metagenome (GOLD analysis project Ga0255147, IMG submission 183034) | Freshwater microbial communities from Altamaha River, Georgia, United States - Atl_Miss_RepA_8h | ecosystem: Environmental > Aquatic > Freshwater > River | place: USA: Georgia | collected... | reverse complement strand
CTATGGAGAACAACTTCAGAAAGCATCCTGAGAAGCAATCAGACATTTTGGATTGGTCTAAAGGTCAAGGTACTACTGTACCAAAGCGTATAGATGTGTGGGCATCACAGCCTCCTGTAGGACTAGCTATTGAAAGACTAGCTGAGATATTTAGACTAGGTATTAATACTAAAATATTATTCATTAAATTTGAAGACCTATGTCTCTATCCAGAAACAGAGATGACAAGGATATATCAATACCTTGGTATACCACACTACCAACATGACTTTGATAACATTGAACAAGTAACTAAAGAAGATGATGAAATCTATGGTGCTTTTGGTGATCATGTCATTAGAACTAAATTAGAACCAGTACGAAGTAAAGCTAAGGAGTTATTAGGAAAAGACGTTACAGATTGGATTTATACAAACTATAAATGGTTCTTTGATCAATTTAGATATAGCAAATGATAATAGCACTCTTTGGACAACCACATAGTGGTAAGTCAACAATAGCAAACCAGTTTCCAGATCATGTTAATATTGACGGGGACCAACTTAGAAAGATTTTTGCAAATAAAGATTATTCTAGAGAAGGAAGAATCAAGAACCTAAATAGAGCTAGTGACATTGCTCACTATCTCAATAGTATAGGTAAGAGTGTAACCCTATCTCTAGTCTATCCTTATAAAGAAGCAAGAGAATACCTAAACAGTCTAACTCCTGATGTACGATGGGTGTATTTACACTATGATGGTGAGAGGGGAAGAGAAGGTTTTCATGTAGAAGACTTTGATAAGCCTGGAGATGATGAACAAGTTATGCAACTTAACACTTCTGCTACATCTGTAGAAGACTGCTTTAACAAAATATACACTTGGTCATATGGTGAAAAACATACATGAGTGTCCTGAGTGTAAGATAGCCAAGGGTTGGGGACATGAACTCATCATCCACAATTCTGATAAGTATTGTGGTAAGCTACTAGTATTCAAAGCTGGATGTAAGTTCTCTATGCACTATCACCTACTCAAACAGGAGACATGGTATGTAAACAAAGGAAGATTCCTCTACCGTTGGATAGATACTAAGGAAGGGGTGACACATATTGCCCACCTGACTCCTGGAGATGTTGTTACACAATACCCAGGACAACCACATCAACTTGAGGCTCTAGAGGATGGAGAGATATTTGAGGTGAGTACACAACATTTTGACACAGACAGCTATAGAATATGGAAGGGAGATTAACAATATACGTAGACATAGATGGTACAATATGCCATACAGACGGTAATAAATACAGTGAGTGTGTTCCCATCCATGAGAACATAGCTAAAATTAATAAGCTGTACAACGAAGGACATGAGATAGTGTATTACACAGCTAGAGGTCAGAGGTCAGATGTTGATTACACAAGGCTTACAACCAAACAGTTGTATGATTGGAACTGCAGATATACAAAGCTCATCATGAACCATAAGCCAGCATACGATCTAATGATATGTGACAAAACTAAACGTATAGAAGAGATATGAAAATATGGGTGAATGGAGCTTTTGACATCCTACATATAGGACACATAAAGCTCTTAAAATATGCAGCAGGTATGGGCTACCTTAGAGTGGGGATAGATACAGACGAGAGAATAAAAGAGATGAAGGGTCCAAACAGACCCTTTAATTGTTTTAGGGATAGAGAGGAATTCTTGCTATCTTTACGCTTTGTAGATGAGGTGGTTGGATTTGGTAGTGAGCAGGAGCTCATAGATGAGATAAAGCTCTACCAACCAGAGATAATGGTCATAGGTTCTGACTACAGGGGCAAGAATATTATAGGAGCTGAGTATGTAGATAACATTATATACTTTGATAGGTTGGAGGGTATGTCCACTACATCAATATTAGAATATGAAAAAGATAGTGGTAATAGGTGACACATGTAAAGATGTGTTTGTATATGGAGAGAGCAAGAGGTTGAGTCCTGAAGCTCCTGTTCCTGTATTCACTCCCTTATATACAGTGGTAAATGATGGTATGGCTGGGAATGTTGTAGCAAACATATCTGCTATTAGCCCTAAGACACGTATAGATTTCTATCACAGCTATGAGAGGATAACCAAAACCAGGTATGTAGATAAGAAGACCAACCACTTGTTCTTAAGAGTGGATGATGAGCCAGCTAGTAGCAGGATATTCCTTACAGAAAAGATACTGTCAGATATAGAGGAAGCTGATGCTGTAGTGGTTAGTGACTATAACAAAGGGTTTCTATCTGAAGATGATCTGTATACACTATCAAAACTTGCAAAATTTGCAATTGTTGATACTAAGAAGAGGATAGATCCTATCTATCTGTCACACTTCAACTTCATAAAAATAAACGAACATGAGGCTAATCAGGGAGTGGCTGATGAGCTTAAAGAAAAGACTATCGTAACACTTGGTCCACAAGGAGCAAGGTACATGGATGTCATTTACCCATCCCCTAATCCAAAAGAAACTATAGATGTAAGCGGTGCTGGTGATACATTCCTAGCAGCGTTCACAATGAAATACCTAGAGGTACAGGATGTTGATGTAGCTATAAGCTATGCTAATAAGATGTGTTCTATTGTTGTATCTAAAAGAGGAGTGAGTACACCATGAGAGTATTAATCACAGGAACAAATGGATTTATAGGAAGTCAGTTAAAGAAGTATTTTGACAATCCTTTTGAGATGAATGAGGATGTGCTTGTCACCACTCAGTGGTTAGATGAACACACTCCCGATGTTGTGTTTCATGTAGGTGCTTGTTCCAACACCCTAGAGACAGATGTTAATTACATCATGAATGTAAACTTTCAATCTACAAAACTGTTGACAGACTGGTGTAAAGCTAACAATAAACCCATTATATATTCTTCTTCAGCAGCTTCCTATGGAACCAATGGAGAACATCCATCTAACCTATATGGCTGGAGTAAGTATGTAGCTGAGCAATACGTAATCAGTAATGGAGGAATAGCGCTTAGATACTTTAACGTCTATGGACCAGGAGAAGAACATAAAGGAAACATGGCTTCTATGGCATATCAAATGTTTATTGCAGGACACGCTAAGCTGTTCCCTGGTAAGCCTAAACGTGACTTTATATATGTGGATGATGTAGCCATAGCTAACCTCCATGCCCTAGCACATTACAATGTACTATCAGGGAAAAAATATGATGTAGGACTTGGAGAAGCACACAGCTTTGAGTATATTGCAGAAGCATTAGGTATTCCATATACATATCATGACCCATCAGCTATACCAGAAGGCTATCAATTCTATACTTGTAGCAACCCTAGAAACTGGATGCCTGGTTGGTCACCTCAATATTCAATAAAAACAACACTACAATTATGCAAAACGTATTGGCAAAAGCTTCAGGAAAGTCAGGAGAATGGGCAATGTTCATTGGAAGATGGCAACCATGGCACGCAGGACATAGATGGTTAATTGACCAAGCCTTTAACGAGGGTAAGAAAGTGCTCCTCTGCATAAGAGATGTACCTGTAGATGAAAAGAATCCTTGGTCTGCTATTGAGGTGATGATGAACCTCACCAATGAGTTGTTAGATTTGGTTGAGGAAGGAAAGCTCAAAATCATCATCATCCCTAACATTGAGTCTATCAATATTGGTAGAGGTGTAGGTTATGACGTTATAGAACATATACCTCCTGCAGATATACATGACATCTCTGCCACAAAAATCCGTGAGCAAATGAAAGCAGAAGGTAAATTATGATTGTATTAAAGAAGCGACACATAGCTAAAACTGTTAGCTACCGTCTAATAAGTACACTTATTGGGTTCAGTGTGATGTTAATTATAACAGGGTCTGTTAAAGCTGGCGCTGCGTTCAGTATAGCAGAGCTTGTGTGGAAGCCTGTGCAATACTATCTTCACGAACGTATTTGGTATAAGTGGATTAAATATGGTTTAAGAGAGCAAAAACAACCTGACTAGCTGGTATAGACTTGTGGCATTCCCACTGTCTGTCTGTTCCTTTATGCTCAGGACACCAGTTCCAATCTCCTGGATCAAACTTATGTTCAGGTTTATTCCAGCATCCATGACACACGTTTGTGTTGGTGATTCTGATGCAGTCAAACTCATGATCTGCAGCTGTGAAATTGCTGATCATCACAACCTTCTTATCCATAGCCCATGCTAACCAGCTTAGTCCTGAACTCAGTCCAATAAACAGATGGCTATGGTGGATGACGTTCATTGTGTTCTCTATGGATGTGTCTTCTATCTGTATACAGTTGTCAAAAGGATTCTTCTCCTTAGACACATTTATCACCCTATATCCTTTCTCGTGCAGGAAGTTAATCACCAACTGCCAGCCTTCCTTGGTCCAGAACTTACAGCCAGCTGTAGAATTAGTGGCTATGGTAACATATTTACCATATAAATTGTTACCAGGTGTAAAGGCTATACGTGGTTTAAGTTCTTGATAGTCAAGGCCTAGGATATTAGTTGCTGCCTCTTGGAGCTTTATGGTGTTACACAAAGCTGGTTCCTTGTCAGCATTATAGAACCAACCTATGCTATACATCCCAAGGATGTTGTTAACTCCTGATCCAGGACTCACAAACTCAATCTCTGGATAGACACTCTCAAACAGGAAGTTCTTGAATGTACTCACTATCACATGGCAGTTATGCTTCCTTTTGAACTCAAGCACATAGGGCATCCAGGCAATGGTGTCTCCCAGTGACTTGCTGTCAAAAGCTATGAACACACGCTGGTTCTCGTAGTTCAGTGTATACTCATAGTATATCTCGTCGTCCTTCCACACCTTTATAGTCCACTTGGTAAACCACCTCCTATTGAGCTTCACCCAATGATTGATTTTTATCTGGTTCTCGTAGTGACACACACCCTCCTCATCATAATATCTGACAGTGAATGTGCTCTTGGAATTGCCTGTGATTTCTAGGAATGGCTCATGGACAAATGTATGAGTGATATTAATGGTCTCCTTGTCATCCTGTATAGGTTTGTTAATCACTTCCTTGTACAGATTAATGTGCTTCTGGGCAAACTCTAGGCTCTGTCCTTCAGGAATAGTGTATGTTACGTCCTCATCTAGCAGCTGTGTCAGCTGTTCTTTCAGCTTTTCAGGCTTCAAATCGGTAATATATTTCTGAAACATGTCCCCATATTGAGGTAGGTTTCTTGCCAGGATGGGTTTACCATATCCTATTGCTTCTCTTAGCACCAGAGGATTACACTCAAATGTGCTGTTGAACATAAAGACATCGCACCCTTTCATGAAGCTGCCTACATCATTACGCTCTCCCCACACATGTACATTAGGAGGAACATCTTTCATAATGGGTTCCCAGTAGTGCTGGAAGTTACCAGCTTGGTTACCCACGAAGTGGAAATGTACGTCTGGCATTTGTTTAGCCAGCTCTACAGCTTCCTTCTGGTTCTTGCCAGGCGTCCACAGTCCTACATTCAAAACATGTTTGCCTGCACCAAAATCTATAGCAACAGCATCTTGTTTCTCTATAGGAAACTCAATTACCTCTTTCCTAGAAGGCATATTCTCAAATGTCTTCAGGTGGTGTGGTGTACAGAATGCATAAGCATCTGGGTGGTAGCGCTTCTCTATGTCTGGCTTGAATATAATGTTATGACAGGTCTCAATCATCCTCCAGGTTCTATCTGGATTATATAGAGCCTGCCTCACTTCTTCTGGCCAGTTGTTCCAGCCATCTTCCACCATCTCATCCACATGCACTATGTCTACACCATGCTTCTTAATGATGTCTACGATGTCCATTTTGTTCTCTCCTAGTGTGTAGAAGTGATGAGCTATCTCTTTTATCTGGTTCTTCTGGACAACAAAGTGATCACTGTGATTGGAGTATTCTACCACAATGATTTGCGAATTGCTAAACTCCAGCAGCGTCTGTATTCTCTTCAAAAGGAAGGCAGGCATCCCACCTGTAGATAGGTGTGGTGCTAGGAACAATATCTTAAGTTGATTCTTCTGGCGCTCTAACATCCTATACATAGTGAGAGCATCTTTCTCTCCGTGATAGAACAGCAACTGGTTTTCGGTTGCAGGACTAGCAACAAAGTGCTTGATGTGTTGCTTTTTGCCTGTGAATTCTACATTGTTCACAGTGTCTAAAGATCCATTGATGTATATGTATGGGAGCCCACCAAAGGCTTTATACTTCCACAGAAGTACATTGGCTATGGTTTCCTCGTGGTATGGTGCATACCATTGTGGGTTCTGAAGCACCTTGGGATGGTTACACATCCACCACCACTCGTTGAGGAACTCAATACACCATTCACCAGCTACAAAGTATCCCGTCTGTCTATATTTATCCCTGATGTATTGGTCTACACCAAACAGTTCACAGGCTGGATGTTCAAGAGTGGTGGATAGGTCATCTCTGCTATCAGCCCCACCTCTGTGGTTAATAATCATCCATTCATATATCCCCTCTGTGAAATACGGATAGGAGCTCTTCACTGGGAAGAACTTAAATATCCTGTCTATATACTTGGTGGCTACACTGTCACTATCTACATAGGCTACAGTGCGAGCATGCTTTAGCGCATCCTTAACAATCAACGGACGCTGGATGAGCATATTGTAGATGTCCGTGCTCATCCTGTCTATATATATTTGTTGGGGAAGATCTTTGGTTTTACAATCCCAACGGAATGTAACAGCTCCATTGATATCTACATATGAATTCAGCATGTACACAATTACAGGAATGTCACTGAATGTCCTGATAGAATCTACACATGCTTGGACAGTGTCCTTGTAGCTCTCTGTAGCATAGAGCACATATGCCTTCTCCCACCTCGTGTCCTCATTTACATAGTAGCCATACCACTCATTGTCATACAGCTTCACCAGCCCTGGGTATCTCTCCAGTATTACCTCTGGTGTAAGGTCTGCCTGGTGGTGGGTTTCATACTCATTCCCATATTCTGCCCCATCCTGAGCCATCATATAGGGAACAGCCACCAGGAATCTCTTGTCCATCAGGTCAAAGTCTGTGAGCATGTCCTGAGCTTTATCTGTAGGAAGATGTTCAAGCACATCCCCCAGAATGATAAAGTCATAGGGCCTAACATCAAATTCTAGGATGTTTGCCACATAAACATTGTCATATTTATCCCTCAAATCAAACCTGTCTACATAGGGAGCAAACACCTCCACGGCATCCATCCTATACCCCAGGTCTCTCAGGAGCTCTGAGTAGGTGCCCTGCCCAGGACCTACATCCAATATACGTGTTGTCAGGGGAACGTTGTCTACGAACCACTGTTTCATCTCAGACTTGAAAAAAGTGTAACTATTTGGCATGCTACAAAGTTAAAAAAATATTTGGTAGTTTCAAATTAATTTACTAGATTCGCACCAGACAACTACTCTGTCAAGTTATTGCTATATTATGCCTCGTCCTGAGGCAAATTATACATCTAGCCAAAACTAAATAGCGCTTCTTATCCCTTTTCGGAGGGGATGGGGGCGCTATATTATTTAAACACTAATTCCCATGTAATACTGTCATGGAAAATCTATTTGAAGAACAAGTAAAAGAAGAACTGAAGAGCATGGACCAGCGTCTTTACGATATGGAGGAAAAGATTGTCTCCATAGATACGAAGCTTACACAAGTGGTTGACGCTATTTTGGGCAATCCCCTAACCAAACAGGGTGGGTTTGTTAACGAAATCCACGTGCTTGAGGGTAAGATTAAAGACCTAGAGAAGAAGGTGGAGAAGCACGAAGAGTTCAAGAAGAAGGTGTATTGGGCTGCTGGTATTATAGGAGCTCTCCTACTACTTGGTCAGTACATCACAAACATCTACTCTAACGTAAAAGGTTAATATGCAATTTATCAAGAACAATCTCTTAAACCTAGTCATAGGTGTCCTACTGTTGGTTGTCATCCTTCAGAAGTGTAACCAGCCTGTGACTCCTGATGCTCCCACAATAGTGAGGGATACAGCCTGGGTTGTCAAGGATTCCTTGATAGTTAGCAAGCCACAGATCATCAAGTCAATATCTGTAGAGTCACACGACACCATCATAAACCAATATGTTCCAGATACAAACTACGCCAAGCTGGTGTTGCAGTATCAAGAGGTTGTAAATCAACTACTTACAAAGAACATCCTAGCTGACAGTATCCGTATTGATACGAATGGATACGTAAAAATAACTGATACAGTTCAAAAGAACCTAATTGTAGGTAGGGGTACACAGGTGAATATTAAGTATCCCATCATTAAGGAAACTGTCACAATTCCTCCAAAAAAAGTGACCCAGCTCTATGTAGGGGGGGCTATCCAAGCATCTCCTGCAATTAACCAAGCAGGGGTGGGGGCTCTTCTGAAAACTAGGAATGATTTTCTGTTTGGAGGGTCACTAGGGGTAAACACTAATGGCAATCTGCAATACGGTGTGGGAGCTTATTGGAAGATAAAACTTAAAAAATAATAGACCATGCAGATATCTAAACATCTATCTCTGGCTGAGGTGAGCAGAAGTGAAACCGCTAAACGCAAGGGTATTAACAACACTCCCTCTGGAGAACATCTAGAGAACTTCAAGAAGTTGGCTGAGAACATATTTGAGCCCATTCGTGAGCACTTTGCTGTTCCCATCCACATTAGTTCTGGCTACAGAAGTAAGGAGCTTAATGCTTCTATTGGTGGAGCTTCTAGCTCTCAACATTGTCAGGGTGAGGCAATTGATATTGATATGGACGGTTCATCATCTGGCGTATCTAACGCTGATGTGTTTAAATACATCAAAGATCATCTGAACTTTGACCAGCTCATCTGGGAATTTGGTTCAGATAGCAACCCTGACTGGGTGCATGTATCTTATGAATCCACTGGTAAACAACGCAAGCAGATCTTGAAAGCTGTTAAAGCTGGTGGTAAGACATCTTACGTACCCTTTAAATAATTGAAAATGAAACAGTTCTTAAAAGATCTATTCAACGATGACAACTCTATAAATGAGAAAGCTGTCGTTGGATTTATAGCCTTCCTTATGATGGTGATTACATTGGCTACAGATATTGTCACTGGTGTAATGGGTAAGGTGATGCCCATCCAGGAGTTCATATTTGATGGCTTTATGGTGATCGTAATAGGATCATTTGGAATAGCTTCTGTGGACAAGTGGATTAATAAGACAAAAAAGTAAAAAATTAATGAAAGAATTTCTTGAATCTATAGGTGTTAACGTAGGTATAGCCTTGGCTGGTATGTTTGGCAGCCTTATTATGCTTGGCAAGAACAGTAGTAGTAATTTAAGAACAACGCTATTTGCCATCATAACAGGTGTGTCAAGCGCCAATTATATAACTCCGATTGTGAGTAATATGATTAATATTAGTGAGCAATATGAAATGGGAGTAGCTTTTATACTTGGATTTCTTGGGCTTAAAGGAGTAGAGAAAATATCTGAAAAACTTTTAAAAAACGACAAATGATTTACATTAACGCCATAGCCAATCTTATAATTGCCATATCAATGGTATTCTTTATGATATTTGTGTTTGGCTCAAACAATAAGAAGATAAATTCATTGCCTAAATATGAATCATTTCTTATAAAAATTGGCTTGTCTTTTGTTTCTTGTGGCTCATTACTAAGTTTTATAACATTGTCAAACCCACAAACAACAGAAATTTTAATGAATGTAGGATTGGCATTGGTATTTTTGTGGGGAGCATTTTTTCATTATAAATACTTCATTAAGAAGAAATAAGTCTGAAAATCAATAACTTATGGCAAAATCAAAATCATCAGGCGAATCCCGTAAGATAAGCTTTGGGAAGCGCAAGGGTGGGAAAGCTAAGAAAACCAAGGGCCCTAAAGATAAAAAGGTCTCTAAATACAGAGGCCAAGGCAGATAACCAAAACCCCCTTTATGGACGGTGACCATGCTAAGAAAACAAAGAAACAGGCTAACAGCCTTAAGAGACGCATCCCTAATGCTGGCGATGTTCTTCCTACCGTTTGGGTACGATTTCCTCTTCAAGTTGATAATGGAGGTAACTGGCTCATTCTGGGTAGCAGATCTTATCTTTTATGGAATCTCAGGATCGTTCTTTGTCTCTTATATTTTGCTGTCCAGATATTTAAACAAACTTAGTTAGAGCTGTTTTAACTAAGTTAGTTATTGCAATTTATTGAAGGTCATTGTTTTGTCTAACTAACACCATATATTTGTAAACTTATGGCTATTCCATCCAGGCAGATAGGTAAAAGCACGCAGGACAACCTGTTGTGGCAGATTGCAAAGCAACTGGAAGGAGCCTCTTGTCAGCTCTGTACATTGAATGAGAACATTCATTCAATCACTGGTACATCTGGTACAAGTGGTGTTTCTGGGTCCAGTGGTACTTCAGGTACTAGTGGGCTTTCTAGTTTTAGGTATGGCTCTTTCTATAGCACTGTGGATCAATCACTTGCAAAAGATGCTACAGGACCAATGACTTATAACACTACAGACTTAAGTAATGGTGTTAGTGTTGTGTCTAGTTCAAGAATTACACTGGCCAATGCTGGTAAATACAACATCCAGTTCAGTGCACAGTTTCATCACTTAGGTGGTGGAGGATCTGGAGATACAGTGAATATATGGCTTGCTAAGAACGGCTCACCTGTAGCTGATTCAAACACAAGACTCACTATTACATCCAGCACTAAATACAGCGTGGCAGCATGGAACTTCTTTGTAGATGCTTCCTCAGGAGACTACTACGAAATCATCTGGTCTACAGACAATGCTAACATTGTAATAGAACATGAACCTGCTGGTGCACATCCTGCTATACCATCAGTAATATTAACAGTCAATCAAATAGGAATATAACATGGCTATACCATCAAGAGGAATAGGTTGGGGTACAACAGAGAACTTGTTGTGGGAAATCAGCAAACAGCTAGAGAAGATCTCTTGCCAGCTTTGTGATTTGAACAACAACTTCACCACCACAACCACAACAACTCTTCCATAAGAAGATAATTAAAACCAATAACTACATATGAAGGATTTAAAGTATGTCTGTGTCCAACCAGATGATACCTACTACACATGGCAGGTGCATTTATGGTTGGAGAGCCTTAGAAAGAGAAACGAATCTGACAAGGCTATTGTTCTGATATTCATTCCTAAAACTAGAGAGCAAAACCCAAAATGGAAACAGGTGGTCGAACTGTATCCTGAGGCAGAGTTTCACTTCTATAAGGATGAACACGATGTGAGCTCTCTTTTAGGAATCTACATTCCCATCCTGAGACCTTACACCCTCTGGAGACATTGGAAAGAACACCCAGAACTAAGTGATAAGGCCATATTCTACTGTGACTCAGATGTCATCTTTACAGAGAAGTTTGATGTTCAACAGTTTATAGACGACGATGTGTGCTACCTATCTGAGACAACCAGCTACATAAGCGCTGCTTATTTTGATAGTAAGGTGAAGGATGTCAAGCCTGAAAAGCTTGAAGAATACAAGACAAGAGACATCCTGGCTGAAATAGGTAGTGTGATTGGCATCAGTAGGGAGGAAGCAGAAGCTAAGAACG
>Ga0255147_1000464_pt1 | contig 11676 bp, 13 predicted proteins | sample Atl_Miss_RepA_8h_FD_183034 | JGI IMG/M metagenome (GOLD analysis project Ga0255147, IMG submission 183034) | Freshwater microbial communities from Altamaha River, Georgia, United States - Atl_Miss_RepA_8h | ecosystem: Environmental > Aquatic > Freshwater > River | place: USA: Georgia | collected... | reverse complement strand
GAAGGGTTGGAACGGCACCCTGTGGCAAGTTCTAGGTTAATCTAATTAATCTTATAATCCAAGATGGTGGGTCTATTTCCCACCATTTTTCACCTTGTTTCCATGCAGACGGTTTAGCATGATGATTATTATGCCATCCTTCACCCATAGTAATAATATTAGCTATCCAACTGTTCTTACTTTGGTCTGAAGTATTATATGACCTATAACCTTGTATGTGAGCAATAACATCAAATGCTCCAGCAGAGTGAAAAATTAAAACTGCGGGAACTGCCCAAGCAAAAATTATCAACCACGGGTCTATAAAAGATAGCAATAATACATAAATTAGATTGATGGGCAGATAGTAATTGTGTAAAAATTTTTGATAATTTTCTTTACGAAGATCTTTAGTAGTCATTGAAGATATTTCAACTTTCCCCCAAAACCCCATCCACGATCTTAAAATGCCAATTCTATGAGGACTGTGAGGATCTAATTCAGAGTCCGAATATCTATGATGTTGTCGATGCACAGCTACCCAAGCCAACGGAGATCCCATCACTGTTAGAGATCCGATCAAAGATAATAGCATTTCAACAGGTTTATAAGTTTTAAATGACCTGTGCGAAAGTAACCGATGATATCCTATATTGATTCCTAGAATTCCTAATAAGTAATATAAAAATATAGCCAACGGCCAATATCCAATATTCCAGTAAAAGAGGCCAACAAAAAACAATGCATGAACTGTTATTTGTAACGATCTAACTATTAGGGCGTGTGATATTAAAAGCATCAACTATTTAAAGTCTTTTTAAACTGACACAAAATTTATGCCCGGTAAATACCATATAAGGAGAAAAATATGACCTTACACCAAAAGGTAAAAACTACAATACTTATAGCTCATATATTAGCGTTCACTGGACTGATATTCTATTTCAGTTGGTGGGGTCTGGCTCTAGGTTTAGCAACATGGGTAGTTTTTAACTTTGGAGTTTCGGGAGGGTATCATCGTTTATTTTCCCATAAGCAATTTGAAGCATCTCGTCCTGTTCAGTTAATTTTTCTAATGGCCGGAACCTTAGCCGGTATTGGTAGCTGTATCAGTTGGGTAGGTCAGCATAGACTACATCATGCAAACAGTGATGTGGAGGGAAAAGATCCATATTATTCTCATAATGGTATTGTTAAGTCTTGGGTATTTGGTCCATGGCATGTCAACACTTCTCCGTTAGTCGTAAGAGATTTATTAAGAGATCCTGTTCAGAAATTTTTACACGACAATTATTTTAAAATACAAATTGCTTATTGTATTATATTATTCGCTATTAATCCCATATTAGTATTTTGGATGTGGGCATTTCCTAGTGCTATGACCTTTACTAGTTTACAGGCAGTCGGAGTATTTGGACACATCGTTGGAAATAGAATTTATCACGATGTTCAAGATCACTCTAAAAATTCACACTGGCTATGTATACTTTCATTTGGTGAAAGCTATCAAAACACACATCATTACGATGCCAAGAGACTAGTGCTTGGACCTTGCGACCTTATAGGACACACTATAAACAAGTTTGTCGCAAAATGATTTATGAAGAATTTGAAAACGACACATACCGATGTGTTGTGTTTAATAAAACCACCGAAGAATGGATCAGAGTAAGAAACCTTTGTTTACAAGAAGATAACTGGCTTAGAGAAAATTATTTAGAAAAAAATTGTGTTGTAGAAGATCACGATATTTTTTCTGTTACCTATATCAAAGAAACAGGCTTACCTGTTGTTTTTTGTGGCATATATAACAACGGAAGATATCACCCTAGTGTAGCTAGAGCATTAAACAGATTTTACCTGTTTCCAGAATACCGAGCAACTGATCTTAGAAATAGAATGAAGGTAATACATGATCTAGTTTTACCTTCTATGATTGAATTAAGTCCAGTGAAAAGAGAGTTGTTGTTTATTTCCATGCAATCGAGAGAAAGAAATTATGAAGGCGAACAGCGTTGGTGGAAACAATGGAAACGAATATGGACAGGCTTTGGTGGTGGATGGAAAACTGTTGATGGATTAGTTCAAGTTGTAAACGGCAACGATCCTAGATGTTTTCAAAATATCATCTATAAAGATAGCAATAAATTTTCTTTCGAAGATTGGAATCCAAGAATATCGGAGTATTCATGCACGGTGTAATATTATCTGGATACCATGACGAAACTGGATCGGTTTTCCATAACCGATCTCCAGGTGCTTCTAAAATTGCAGATCATTGCAGATCCAACGGATGGGATATCGAAGTCATCGATTATGTTATTCATTGGGATTACGCAGACTTAGAAAATTATGTAACCAAAGTTATACGAGATAATAACAGCAAATGGATCGGTATATCTTATACATGGTTATGGCGTTGGGAAAATTTAAAAAACATTATATCATATATTAAACAAACATTTCCTGACATTCTTTTAATAGCTGGTGGCCAAACAGCGTATAATGAAGATCTACAATGTGATTGGTATATCTATGGATATGGCGAAGATGCTATCTTAAAAATTTTAAACTACGAATTTAACAAAGGGCTTCCTTTAATTTACACAAAACGATTCAATGGAAAGTATGTTGATGCTATCCATTCATATCCGAGCTTTAATACCAAAAACTATTCTATAAGTTATGCAGATTCGGATTATCTAACAAACACTGATGTAGTAAGCGTAGAGCTCAGCAGGGGATGCAAATTTAAATGCAGCTATTGTAATTACCCTTTTATAGGAATAAAAGAAGATACATCAACATCAGAAGAAATACTTTACAGAGAACTTAACGAAAATTACGAGCGCCACGGAATAAAAAATTATATTGTAGCAGACGATACACCTAATGACAGAACAGAAAAATTAATTAAGTTATCTAACGTAGTTGAAAGATTAGACTTCGAACCTAATTTTTCTGGATTCATTAGAGCAGATCTTTTAGCAGCACATCCCGAGCAGATAGAATTGTTGGCTAAATCTAGATTTTGGGCTCAGTATTATGGTGTTGAAACTTTTAATCATCCTTCTGGGAAGTCTATAGGAAAAGGACAAGATCCTGTAAAGACCAAAGAGACTGTTTTAAAAGTTAAAGAATATTTTATTAAGCATTTAAATGCTTATAGAGGAACCATAGGATTGATCGCTGGTCTACCTCACGAATCAGTTGACTCTATGCAGAAGACACAAGAATGGTGTGAAAAATATTGGAAGGATCAACACTGGATGTGGTGGCCTTTACAGATTACACTTGACCAAGATTCTCTCAGTGCATTCGGTCGAGACTTTAAAAAATTTGGTTATAGACCACTATCGAAAGATCGTTATCAAAATAAATTCTTACATAAAAATAGTAGAAATAACTTTTTATGGGAAAACGATTATACTGATATAATAGAGGTGGAAGAATTTTCAGAAAAGTATCTTGGCGAATTTGAAGGGTATCTAGACAGTTTTGCTATTATCAGTTATGTTCCTTTCTTTGGAATTGAAAAGTCTCAGACAATGAAAGCTACAGCAATGAACAGATATCGTCATTCTGAATATATTCCGTTGGCTCAAGAAAAAATTAATTCTTATATAAAAAACAAATGTATCCGTATAACTTAAAATCTCTACATATTGAACTAACAAATAAATGCCAAGCATCATGTCCTATGTGTGCTAGAAACCACAACGGTGGCAGAATTAGAGATAGCATAAAATTAACTGAAATAACATTAGAAGATTTTAAGAATTGGTTTCCTATTGAATTTATACAAAGTTTAGAAAACTTTTATGCCTGCGGAAATTATGGAGATCCCATAATAGCACAAGACTGTTTAGAAATATTTGAATATGTGCGTTCTGTAAATCCTACAATACGATTAGCCATACATACGAATGGAAGTGCTAGAACAGAAGAATGGTGGACCAATCTAGCCAAGGCTATGGGAGATAACTCTGTAGTAATATTTGGTATTGACGGATTCAAAGGTCAGCATGAATTATATCGTAGAGGAACAAGCTGGGACAAGATAATTGAAAATGCCAAGGCATTTATTACCGCAGGCGGAAAGGCTCGAGCAGACAGTTTAGTATTTGAGCATAATCAAGATTCAGTCGACGATCTAAAAAATTTTTTACTAGGCATAGGTTTTGAAGATGTAAATTTTAAAACTACGAAAAGATTCTACGGAAGTGAAAAATTTAAAGTTGAAGATAAAGATGGCAATACTGAATACTATCTAAATGCAGCAACTAGTCCTCAATGGAAACAAGAAATTCGAATCAATCTCGAGAGCATTAGAACTCCTAGTGCTATAAAGAAAATAAAAGAATCTGTAACTATTCAGCCAGAATGCACTAATCTTAAACAAGTATATGTAGATTGTTTTGGAAACTTTTTACCTTGTTGTTGGGTAGGATCTGATTACATTGATCAATACATGTTAGAAGAAGACTCTGCATTTGCTTTTATAAGAAACTCTATGGTCACTGAAACTAAACAGTTATTAGATGCCATTGGAATTCCTAACTTAAAAGATAACAATATTACTAAAGTATTATCACAGTCAAGACTATGGGAAAAGTTACATCAATCTTGGGAATCTAAAAACAAGCCTATAGTCTGCATTAAGACCTGTTCAACTACTCTTTACGATACACTTTATACTCATACTGTTAAGACACAGTAACAGTAAATCCTTTGTCTGTTAAACTTTGAATTACAGGAATCAATAAAGATTTGTCTAATATGTTTAACAATAACTCTTTATCAGTTACCCTGTCAAATCCCGAAATATATCTGGCCTTGATTAATCGATTCAAAGTTGGCATTATTTCGATATAACTTTCTTGCTTCCAATCAAAATCTCCACCATCAAATTTAATTCTGATGAACGGTTTGCTTTCGTCAAACTTAGGCAGCAATATTCTTATATTAAGATGTATTCTATCTCTACCACCGAAATTAGCTGCTACATGTATTCTAGAAGTATCCATTCTCCAGAGTTTGCCATCGACTGGTAGATGATAAAGTTTTTGATTATCAAAATCAATAATATAACTATGAGGATTGGTTATGATAGCCAGATGATATCGATCATCCGGATCTGCGTGTGCCGTGTATGTTTCTGCCGAAGATAATTTTAATAACCTAGCTTCACCAATTGGGCCGATGCTGTCTAGAAGATTTCCCAGTGGTGTATTTTTAAACTCAGAAAGAGTCTCCCATCTATCGCCAAAAAAGCTACCAGTTGGCGTATTTAGATTAAGACGTTTTTCAAACCAAAGTTGATTAACTTGATCTACTATAGGCTCGATCAAAAATTTTTTGTTGGTAAATTCTAGCATTAAATACTCATATTATCAAGTCAAATATTTATATGCGAATCAAAATAGCCGAGAGATACTCTGATGAATTTTTAGAAATTGAAAGACCGCAGCCTCTCACTGACCGACGCATCGATGAACTGATCAATGATATTTTAAATGGAAACTTTGAAAAAGATATTTCTGACCAGTTGTATATAAATTTTCAAAATAATTTTAAAGACTGGATAACAAAATCTACCTTTAATAATCTAAAAGGTTTTGACAGTTTTTATAGATCTGACATTTGTATAGGTTGCACACAGTTCATTGATAATCTATATATGGACGGTCCTATACAGGTTTTAAACAACGATTATAGATATCACGAAAGATTGGGACTAGCGTTTGTTAAGGATGTGGGATCGCTAATTCCTGAAGTTCCTTTAATCATCGCGATGCCGTTTCCTAGCATCGGTGCTCCACATCCAGACATGGAGAGTATTTTAAATGAATGTATGGAAAAAAATATTCCGATACACATCGACGGAGCGTGGATCACGTGTGGCCGCTCTATTGATTTCGATTTTAGTAGTCCTGCTGTGGTATCTGTGGCAATTAGTCTTTCTAAGGGGTTAGGACTTGGTTGGAATAGGACTGCAATTAGATGGACTAAATCTCGAGATCCTGATTCCATAACTATCATGAATGATTTTCATATGAATAATAGAATTCCCATTATGGTAGCAAATCATTTTTTAAAAAATTTAGAACCTGATCACTTGTGGAAAACACACGAAGTTAGTTATAATAAGATATGTCGAGATTTTAATTTAGTGCCGACTAAATCAATTCATCTAGCATTGCGTAATGGACACCCTGTTGGGATCAGTCCTCTAATAAGGTATTTAGAAAATGAATCAACATAATATCGACGGCGTCGATATACCTTATGACTTATCATGGAAACATATAGGCATAGCAGTTAGCGGTGGCGCTGACAGTGCTTTGCTGTCATATTTGCTATGCGATTTATATCGAGATACTGACACAACTATACATATCATTAATAATGTAAGATGTTGGAAAACTAAACCTTGGCAACAATATGATTTCGATAAAGTGTATCGTTGGTTGTTCCAAAGATTTTATCATACTAAATTTAAAAAACATATTAATTTTATCGCTCCGGAATTAGAATATGCGAATACCGGACCATCACTAACAGATGAGTATGGAAAGAAAGTTAGCGGAGACAATATACAACAACGTGCTTTTGCGGAATATATTTGTCATGCAGAAGGTATAGAGGCATATTATAATGCAGTCACACGAAATCCTCGAGGTGTTGATTTTCAAGGAATGGTTGAAAGAGATATCGATCCTAACGATAACAATCAATACCTACACACAATGAAGCACATGAATGGATGGGCTATACATCCTTTTAGATTCGTAGAAAAATCGTGGATATATAAACAATATCAGAAATTAGAAATATTAGATCTATGGGACCTAACTAGAAGCTGCGAGGGGACCTTTGATAATCTAAACTATACAAACTATACGCCTTACAATACAACAGTTCCTAAATGTGGAGAATGTTTCTGGTGTAAGGAAAGGGAATGGGCTCAGAATGTTAACAATTAATGGCAAACCGTTTATTACATTAGATAGTCACATCGATCTAAAAAAGATTTTAGATCTTAAAGACGATTTTCATTTTTTATTTTCTAGCCTTCAAAAGAAAGCTAGAACAGGAACATTTCATATAGGCGGATTTGATCCGGATAATATTCCTAATATATTTCACGAAAAGGACATGTTATATCACGTCTATAAAAAGGCCAACGAAGAAAGAAAAACAGATACCGATCTAGACACAAAGCTCAGTCATTTTGAAGAAAGTGGTGACAATGCCGGGTTGGTAAGATATTTAAAATTACGATATAAAGCCTATGATCCTTATCACATGTTGCAAATACGGACCACGGAAAGAAAGCTGTATTCTGCAGATGCTTTATCTTTTACAGATGAAGATTGGGATTCGTATTATTGGATAGACGGAGTAGACGATAAAATTACTCAGGCCTTAGAATCTCTGCCATTTAAAAAATTAGGAACCGTAACTTTTTTTATGAACGAACATTATATGCCTCTAGGATATCATAGAGACTATAATTATCTACCAGACGAGAACGGCAATAAACCTAAAACATTCCCACATAGACAAGAAATGATATGGATGCGATTTGATCTTGATAGACCCTTTTATCTCATCGACATAGAAGGCAATGCTGTCAAACAAGAAGTAGCTATAGAAGGATATTCTGCATTTTACAATCACCACAACTGGCACGGAAACTTTACCGGCATTCCTTTTTGCTCGCTGACTATGAAACTCGAAGGTGCATTTACTGATGAGTTTAGAAAAAAGATCGGTGTGGATAATTTACAGTATTATTATGAAGAACAGTAAAACATTTTGTATGCACCCGTTTACAGGGTTAGCTACTAGGGAAGACGGAGGCATACAAGTATGTTGTCGAAGCCATCCTATAGGGTTTATACAGGATAATACTTTGGAAGAAATTTGGAATAATGAAAACATGTGTCGCATTCGAAAACAAGTTCTCAACGGAGAACGTCCTCCAGAATGTGAACCGTGTTTTAGTCTAGAAGATCAAGGTGTTGAAAGTTTAAGACAAAGACACATTGCAGGTGTTATTCCTGAGGCACGTATAAATTTATATCCCAATGCTTTAGATAAGCTCAATGAAGATTATACTATGCCTTTTGATATTCCTACTATAGAAATTAAACTTAATAATCTTTGCAATCTAAAATGTCGAATGTGTCATCCTATGGACAGCACTTCTTGGAATGATTGGTCAGCAGTTGAGGATTTTTATATTAAAGAAAATAATATAATGGTCGATCTTATTAATAAGCATAATCTTAAGATCAAACCTCATCTAGATAAATTTGAAGATAATCCCAACTGGTGGAATAGTTTTGAAAAACTACTACCGTATTTTAGGCGTGTAGAATTCGCTGGTGGCGAACCATTGATGGATCCGCAACACTATAGAATATTAGATATGTTAAGCACATACGGACATCAAATTGAAATCAAATATGCTACCAATTTAACCATGCTCGGTAAAAGTAATAGGACTGTCTGGGAGTATTGGCCTAAATTTAAATCCGTAGCTGTTAATGTTAGCATCGACGGTATTGGTGATAGCTACGAATATATACGTGGCAATGCCAGTTGGTCTGAATTAGTAAACAATATAAGATTGATACAGAGTATACCTAATGTTAGTAGAATAGTAGGTGCTGTGGCTGTTCAGGTTAGTAACGTGATGATTCTAGATAAAATGATAGAATGTTTTTTAGAAGATTTAGGAATTATTTTTTATACGAATATGGTAAAATATCCTAACGTTCTTTCTATACAAACCTTACCAGAACCTTTAAGAGAATTGGCCTATACTAGATTAGAAGAAGTTAAGATTAAAATGCGAGAATTTAAATCTTTAAAAAATAATCCCAAATTGATGCAGATCACAGAAGGACAAATACAGGGTATTCAAAATTACCTAAGTTATGATTTAAGTCATCTATGGCCAGATTGCATAGAATTCAATCGAAGATTAGATGCTACTCGCAATCAAAGTTTTACAGATGTAACACCGGAGTTTAAACCTTATGTATAAGGTTACTAGTTCTTGGCCACATCAAGACCAAATTAAGGTAGAATGGAATTTAGGTAAACGCTGTAATTACGACTGTAGTTATTGCCCATCTGCTATCCATGATAACTTTAGTCCTCACACTGATATAAATGTTTTAGAAAAAACTGTTGATAGATTATGTGAATTAGGAAAACCGTTAAGGATTAGCCTAACGGGTGGAGAGCCGTGTGTTCATCCTGACATCGAAGATTTATTAGAATACCTAAAAAGAAAATATGTTTTCTGGGTAAATTTAACTACCAATGGAACCAGAGGCTACCGGTGGTATCTCAATAACGAAATCTTTTATAATCATCTAGTGTTCAGCTTACATTTTGAACACGAGTGGACAAGAGTATTCGATACGATTTTAAAGTATTATGATTCCACAGAAAGAGAATTTTTTGTCAACATCATGGCGCATCATGATAAAATGGATAACGTAAGAACCGTTGTAAAAAAATTCAAAGAAATAGGAATTAAGTATGCTGTCAGACGAATTAGGTGGACTGAAGGCGACCATAATGTTTTTGACGACCTTCGATATGACGGAAAAGATTTACAATGGATATTAGACCAAGAATCTACAGTTAAACCTAACACCGTAATATATGAACATAAAAAAGAACCAATATATTTTCATTCTAACGACGTCATTAAAAAACATTTAAATCAATTTAAAGATTGGCAATGTCATGCAGGTCTAGAAAGTCTTATGATAAATTGGGATGGCGAAGTGCATCGAGCCACTTGTAGGGTAGGTGGTAGTTTAGGTAACATCTATAATGGAACTTTTCTAATACCGTCCGAGCCGATTATTTGCACAAGAGATTGGTGCACCTGCGCTGCGGATATACCATTAACTAAGGAAAAAATAAATGTCTGAAAAAATTCAAATTAATAGCTGGGACGAATTGCAACCGTTAGAAGTAGTAGCAGTAGGAAGCACTTACGATTCAAGTTTTTTTGACGGTGTAAAAAATAAAAAGATCGGCGATGTATTAAAAAAGATTGTAGATGAGACTAACGAAGACATAGAATACTTTAAGAGTCAGATGCGCAGTCACAATATACAGGTGCTTCATGCTAGTCCTAAAGAACTAGGTTATAAAGATAGTATATTAGATTATGTCGATGTTAACGGAAAGCTAGGTTACGACACATCTAGAAATATAGTTAAAAGTAACTTAATTCCTACAAGTCCTCTACAGATCAGAGACGATAGCATTATCATGGGCAACAAACTTCTGATTACCGATAAGACCTTCGAAGTTCAAGGGTATACAAAAAAATTCATTGAATGGTTCGGTGAGGATCAAGTTGATCTATCGGTATACAATGGACAGTATCAATTTAACAGAACTGACCTAAATTTAAAATACGAAGCTATAGATCAAGGACTAGAAGAAAACTATTTTATTGAAAATCCCACAGACGGTGTTAACAATCTTGCAGGATTCTGTAGTCCTAATCTAACTAGACTGGGTAAGACCTGCATAGTAGATCTTTGGCAAAGCGAAGATATACTTCCTTTCTTAAAATCTAAATTTCCAGAATTTGATTATAAAAGTTTAAAGATAGGTGGACACCTGGACAGCATCTTTAGTGTTCTTAAGCCTGGATATGTGATAGCAGGTCCTTGGTTTAAGGGCAACGAAAACCTATTCAGCAACTGGGATATAGTTTATTTTGAAGATACCAAATGGGACAAGGTCGCAGCCTTTTTTGAACTACGTGATAAAAATCGCGGAGCTTGGTGGGTTCCTGGAGAAGAACATAACGATCAGTTTACTGAATTTGTTCAAGCATTCCTTCCTAACTGGACAGGTTATTGTGAAGAAACTATATTCGATTTAAATTGTCTAATAGTAGATGACAAACACGTAGTTGTTAATGCTGAAAATCCAGAACTGTTAAAGGTATTAAAAAATTTAGATTTAGAGCCCATCGTATGCCCATTACGTAATAGATTTTTCTGGGATGGCGGATGGCATTGTCTTACATTAGATATTAGAAGAAGAGGTGGACAGATTGATTACGGAGTCTGAAAAATACCTTAGGCAGTGGATCTCAGAGTTTTTAGACAAGCCTGAACCACTGTTGAATAATATGCCCCCTTGCCCATATGCTCGGACAGCTAAGATAATGTTTTTAGAAGTAGCTGATTATGCCAATGAAATTAACAGTTATCTAGACACGTGGAATGATCAATACGATGTTATCTGTTTTGTTTGTGGTGATGTCGATCCTGTAAAGTTCACTGTCGACGTAAGATGTTTAAATGACTACTGGATGCCCTACGGATTTGTATGTCTGGAAGATCATAAAGATATCCCCGAACCGTTTCATCATTTAGATTTCAGAAACGGCAAATACAATATTATATTAGTTCAGAGATTAGAAAAGATTAATGCGGCCAGCTTAAAACTTAAATCTTCTGGGTATTATGATAACTGGCCAATATCTCTTTATAATGATGTAGTAGCATGGAGATTAGACGGGTCCTAATTCTTCGTAACCACTTATCTCTTGTTTGTATTTGGCTGTGGTTCCGAGGTATAGATAATCAAACCCTCTTTGCTTATAGATAGCGCAGGCATTTTTTAAACTTTCTATACCTA
>Ga0255147_1000458_pt1 | contig 11722 bp, 7 predicted proteins | sample Atl_Miss_RepA_8h_FD_183034 | JGI IMG/M metagenome (GOLD analysis project Ga0255147, IMG submission 183034) | Freshwater microbial communities from Altamaha River, Georgia, United States - Atl_Miss_RepA_8h | ecosystem: Environmental > Aquatic > Freshwater > River | place: USA: Georgia | collected... | reverse complement strand
TCAATTATCCTTACCAAGATTTAAGAACTGATTTTGCTAGAAAAAATAGTTTTAGAAATGTGGATATGAATTATCCTCCACCTATGGGCTATCAACTTTTAAGTGTGCTTCATAGAAACAACAGATATACCCCAGGATATGGGTTATAATAAAGTTTATTGAAAACCAAACGGATACAGATACCCTTCTTCGTCCAATTCACCCTTGAGATCGTCCGGATTAAAAGACAAAATCTTCAGCATCTTGTGTGTCCGAATACCTTGTCCAACCTTGTAAACAAAGGTTTGCTGTGGTACATGAATCTTCTTGTCTTTAATTTGCAATTTTCCATCTTGAACAACCAAGTCCTTCATCGTTTCATGATTGACCAATTCATCGGTTCCTCTTTTCAATGAGAGACCCTTACACTTGGTTTGCGTTTCACCATTGTCACATTTGATAGAATATGTCTTGGGTCCAATACCAACAAATTCTCGAATACCCCCATTTTGCTTGTCTATGTCTTCAACCTCCCATTCTCCCCACACATCACCCTCTGGAATATTGTATTGCTCCGGATCGTAAATGTAAACAATGGAATCGGTATCATTCATCAAAACCCGTTTTCCCAACTTGTTTAATTGCTCCCATAAATGCAAACGCCCATAGGCTGGTACAAACAAACCTGCTGGTAAATAAGTAGAATGGTAGTCGGCTTCCATAGTTCCATTTTCAATATGGTACAAGTCTTGGTTTGCTGACAGAGGAACAATGTTCTTGAGTTGTAGTACATTCTTGCTAAAGTTTTCAAATAACACCAACTTCTGTTCATGGTCATTGATACGGTGAATGATTTTCTGGTTGGTCAAATTCAGACGCTGCGCATGTTTACCCCATCCAGAGTTGAGCATAATCTTAAACGTCTTTTTCTTTGCAGGGTTCTTTGTCCAACGGTTCTCATCAAAAGTTTTTTGCAAGTCGTCACCCATACCAAACGCTTCATCGTACTGTCGCTTCAATCGCTGCTGATTCTCTGGAGAGGGAACAGGACCACTATTCACCATCTTTTCAATAAACAAGTCTTTAATCACATCAGCCCACAAAGACGGTCGTTTGTTGTACTTGTCAAATCGATGCAACTTGATAATCTTGTACCCCATCTCCAAAGCTCGTTGAAATTCAATAGAGGTAAAAACACCCTTTTCGATGAGATTGCAAGACGCAACACTTTTACCCAACTTTTCATCAAAATGAACTAGAACAGGATGATACAAATCTTTTGGTGGATCAATCGTGCAGCAGACAATACCAAACCATTCTGGTCGAAGCAATTCTTCTACAGTAGGTACAGGAGTATCCAAAACTACATTCATTTTAGAGCGCGTGTTCATACTGTATTGAAACTTGGACAATGGTGTATATCCAGCAGGCTTAAATGCAGAGTCCCAAACATAGATTGTAGGAGTACCAACGGGAAAGTCGTGAACAGCTTGCTGATAAGGATATTGAGAACAAATGTCTTGATACCGAATTCGAATACCTTTCTCCCAATCTTCATCAGAAACACAGTGATACACTTTTCTAATTTCTGTACGACCACCTCTAAGGGCTTGTCTGGCAAAGTTGTATTCTTCAGGTTGCAGTACTGCCCAGTATTCGTTGTGAGCTAAATAGTTGATTCTTTCAAAGTAACCATCAGGATCTTCCTTACGATCAGGGATTTCTAAAGTAGCAACAATCTTTCGCAAGTACACATCGTGAACGTAACCAGGAGCCGTAGTTTTGAACCATGGAGACATACCAAATTTATCTACCAAAATTTGATGATGGGCTTTCATGATTTCACACAAGACCTCCACATCGTTAATACAGTACTTTTCCAATTCAGCATTGAAATTCCAATCAGTACGCCCTTTCCAAGTGTCATACCAAGCCATAAAGGAGTCAAACTCTTTGTCATCCTTGATAGTAAAAGACAAGTCAAAATAATCCAAATCAGGTATAGGTCCTACGTATCCATAGTTCTCTACACTGTTGAACAAATGTGGAAAATATCCCTTCTCCAACTGGACATGAGAACAATACTCTTTGGCCAAACCTCGCAGCGATCCTTGTAAATGCAACAACGTATCATGGAAATGAGTTTTGCCAATACTAAACTTGATAAACTTACATCCGCGCATAATTGGCTTCTGTGTAGTGGTCTCCATTTTGGTAGCAACGTCAAAGATCAAACGAGTATCATACCCAGAGGCATTATGAGCGTAGCAGATATTGTTTCCACGATTGAAAGCTAATACAAAGCTAATAAAGTGTTGCAGACAGTTGTCCCCATACCACTTCTTCATTTCACCAGTAAAGACATTTTTCAAAACAATCAAATTGGCCTTGTGTTCTCGAGCATCAAAATCGTACACTTCAATATCTCCAGTAAAGTAATCTTCGTCATCCGTTTCAAATTCAGAGATTTGCTGCATTGTAAGAGTCTCCTTTGTAATGTGAATTCTAGATTCAATGTCGTATACCCATAAAGCAACTTTGGAACCATCTTGCTCACCACCAGTGTAAAACTCCTTCTTGGTTTCTTGCTCTAACAAAATACAGCGATGAGAAGCATCCTTTTCAATACCGGCTTTACAATTACGACAAGTCACAGTAGCACAATCACAACGGTTGGTAAATTTTTGACCACAATATTCACACGTACGAATTTGAGGTTTGGATACATCTTTCTCTTCTAGCATCCAGTTACCGCATTCGTGCTGAGTGTTTTTACCTTGATAGACCTCTACACAATAATGGCAAAAATTGTAAGCATTGGAATTGCGTTCAGTAATAAAATAACGAGCTGGAGAGTACACTGGAAAGTAGTGCTGCTGGTCAAAAACAATATAAAGTGTATACTTGTTATGAGTACCATCACACTCATACTCCTTGCCTTCAAACGTATGGTCTCGAAACACATTTTCCTTGTTGAGTAAAATAGTGACACGATACTTTGGAAACAAGTCAACAAACTTTTGAAATTCAAACATTGAGACGTACTGATCCCAATCTAGTTTTTGTTGTAGCAACCTTGCTTCGGTCTTGATATAATTCAAAGACTTTTTCTTGTAGTTGTCATCAACATAGTTCATAGCATAATTCAGAGCAAAAGCTGCACAAGAGATTGGCCCATCATCGTCGCTGTGTTCTTCGTAGCACACCTTGTACAAGTTGGTCTTGTAACGAGTTTGAACCTTTCCTCCACCACCAAGTTGATACGTTGAAGGGTTGATAACAAAAGTCCATTCCAAATTGGTCATGTTTGCTTCTTCGTTACTTTGCTGAATAGTGTCTTGAAGGTAGTCTTGTATTTTTTGGTAAGTAAGGTCCATAGCGTTCATACTATGCATTCGATAGTATCGATTGGAAATAGTGGAAGCAGCCTGAAAATAACCACGAATTCGATTCAAAATGTTTCTCTTGTTTGGTCGACCTCCAGGATAAAACACTCTGCTAAAGTTTCGAATGAGAACTGCTCGTAACACTTCGTCCAAGGATCGTAACTTGGTCAATTCAGACGTTCTTCGATTTCTAGCTGTGTTGACAAAACGCAATGTAATTCTTTCCAAACGACCTTGAGCATCAGCAGTCAACTCTTGTCGAAATACTGAAGAAGGAACTGTTTGCATGATTTAGGATATCGGTCACACATTATATATGGGTGTGGCTTAGACACCCTTGAATTTGATTGGTTGATTAAGTCCCGATCTGTGTTAGATCAACTTTTGATTGGCTGAAATTTCATTCAAAAGCTCGTGAACAGGATGTTGACTTTATGAGATTGTTAAAGACAGAAACCTTTTTTGAAGGATGCATGTATGACCGTTTGTTCATTATTGAAGAAAATGCACTTGTTCCTGTAGATCGATTGTTTGATTACTTTACAATCACGTACGATCTGAAACGCAAGATGAAACCTGTTGAAGATCTTCCACACGAATTGGCAATCAAGATTGTATTAAAAACCATTATTGGTTTGCTAAAAGATTTTCACTTTTCCGATGCAATGGAATTGATTTCAATCAACAAGTATATGATTCATCACTTTTACTTTGCTATTTTTGGAAGCTCCAACGTAAGCATGCTGGTCAAACATCGTCGATTAAGTCGAGTCATGCATTTGATTGCAAGCATGTACGACTCTTACTTTACGTCTTATTGTTGCTTTAACTCACCTACTGTGTTGTTGGAATACGAAGCTGAATTTATGGTCTCTCAACGTAGCACCTTTTATCCTTGGAACTTTGAACCACAAGTTTCCGTAATTCAAGTAGACCATGTAGAAGAGAATGCTGGCTTGTCGTTTCAATTGGGAGAAAGCTATGGTGATAGAGCCTTGTTTATCGGCGCTTATGAAAAGAAGGGAATCTTGTACGGTGAAAAGTTGGCGTTCCCGTTTGTCCACTTTATCTTGATGGATGCATTTCAATTTTTGAACGTATTTGAAAATGCAGAAACTCGATATCACTTTGAACGCTTTTCCATGTTGATCAAAGCTATCTTTGGAAAGTATTGCAAGACGTTTTACTTTTCTGAAAAAATTCCATACAGTCAAGTAGAAAGTGAAGAAGAATATGCCTACATTTTTGAAAACCGTTACTTGTTTAAAGAGCTATCATATTGTGTGCGTAAATAAACATGATTGGGGTTTACTTTGAAAGTTGGGGTTGTCCATGGACTGACAAACCAGAAGAGTGTGCATTAGCCAAAATTGAAAAACCAATTGAAGTAGTATACTTGTCGTTTGTACGACCAGATTGTACTTATAAAAAATCTCAAGGAACTTGGTATGGAACCGGATTGGATTTCTCCGTGGATTTTCAAGTTGTTCGACAAGCAATCCAGATTTTAAAAAAGAAAGGGATCAAGGTCATGTTAGCTGTAGGCGGAGCCAGCTACCAGTTTGATGTATTCAATCACAAATCGGTTGCAGAACTCATGTATGACTTGGAGTTGGATGGAATGGATTTGGATTGGGAACCTACTCTTGGAATTAAGGATGCATCCAAGTTTGGACCATTGATTGCTCAAGCCAAACAATATTGTGTTTCAGGACAGTTGCTTTCGGCCGCCTTGTTTGCGTATGGGGCTATGCAACCCGTATCAGGTGATATTTACAGAGGGGTCAATTTGGAAGGCTTACTAAGCCATGGGCATTTATTGGATATGGTCAATATTATGGCTTACGATGGTGGTAAAGATTTGGATGTGATTGCATCGTATAACAGTGTAAAGCAAGTTTTTAAAAAAGATGTGCTAGTCGGTTTTCAAGTGGGCAAACAGGGCTGGGGCGATGCGTACTTGTCCATCGAAGATGTGAAAAAAGTTTGTACGTACATTCAACCATTTGGAGATGGTTGTTTTGTATGGGCCTATTTCAAGGATGGGATTCCTAACTGTAAAGAGGTTCTTGCTACAGCTTCTCAAATACTTCAACCAACACTTCAGGGTACAGCCTTTGACTGCCCAAACTGTAAAAAGAAGTTGTACGTGACACTTTAATATATTACAAATCGTCTCTACACATTCCACAAACACATTCAGAGATAGAGTTGGCGTTGCAAGAACTATGTGCTAGCAGTTCGCTTAATGTCAAGAGAATACCTAGCACCGTGGAAATGATGATCAGTATGGTAAGCGGTTCGTCCATCATTCACAAGACGGTTCACACAAATTGTATGTACATATAGTAAATGACCTCAAAAAGTCTTGATGGATTGACGCTGGGGAATTTTGATGAATTGTTTGTTGCAGACAATGTCTTAATCAAAGGAAACTTGACGGTGGATGGTACCATTTCGGGTGGTACAGGGCCAACAGTGGATAGTTATTTTCAAGCTACGGATGCTTCCAATCAATATAGAGCACAATCTAGTACAGTCGACTTGGTATCTACTACTTCAGCTTCACCAACATTTAAACTGAAAAACAATGCGGGTGTCACTACTACCTCTACATTGGAAGTAGGGCAAGCCAATGTGGTCAACTTGGGATCCACAGGAATTAGCAATTCGGGTACCATCAACACAGGAACCTTGACAACGGGAGTACTCAATTCTACCAGTGGTGGAGTAGGGGCAACTACGGTTACAGCTTCAGGCCAAACAACCACAGGAAATTTGGTAACAACGCTGGATACTCAGTCTACCAATGTATCTACCGGAGCTATTGTAACTCCTGGTGGTTTGGGTGTTGCAAAGCAGCCCATGTAGGTGGACAACTTCATTGTACAGCCAACACAGCATCCTCCTCTACCACTACGGGATCTTTGCGAGTAACGGGTGGGGTTGGTATTTCTGGGGACGTATACGCTGGTGGAACTGTGAATGCTGGAACAGCATCGGTTACAACAGCCAACGTTTCTGGTACAACCACAACTGGTTTGCTGACAACCAACTTGAACGTAAACGGTGGTTCAGGTATTACTGTTTCAAATCAAAATACTGGTGTAAATGCTCATACGATTATTTCATTAGATACAGACAGTGCTAGTAATGGGGTAATTTTTATGAATGGTACAAACAGAAGTGCAGACGGTGGTGCTAATGCTATGGTGATTCGTAACGATGCAGGTAATTTGGTATTGCAAAACAACACTGGTTCTGGAATGACAGTTACATCAGGGAATATATCGACACCCTCTACGGTGACTGCAGGAGCATTTTCAACCTCAGGTACAGTGACATCTGCCGGTGCTACGATTGGTGCTACAGGTCTTACAATCAATGGTGGAGACGAAGTGTTAAAAGGAGGTCGCTTATATGTAAGACAACCCACCGGAAATGTAGGTGTGGAAGTTCGATACGATGGTACCAAAGGTGATATTTACTCTTTTGATCGCGACTTGAGTCAATACAAACAGCTGAACATTCAAGATACGTTACGAATTGCAGCCAACACATTACAATCTAATTTTATTACGACAACCGATTCGACATCTCCTACTTCTGGCTCTGTTATTATGGATGGTGGTTTGGGTGTAGCAAAAAACATTTATGCTGGTGGGGGTGTTACAGCAAGTGGTGGTGTTACGGCTTTGACACTAACGTCCACTTCATCAATCAGTGGTGCTACCGTTGCAAGTTCAGGAAATACCTCGGTTGGTGGAAATTTAACAGTAACCGGTACAACCACATTAAACGATCCAATGGTTCAAAATGACGATTTGGATGCAGACGATGCCAATCCAGGCTCTGTCTTTACTTGGGGTGGTATCAAGTCTGTAAAGAAAATGTACGCAGCTGGTGGAGTTGTTGTTCCTTATGGTCAACCCATCCAGGCAAACACAGCATTTGGAACCAAAGCAAAAATGATGCAAGCTAATTTTAGTTTGGCTGGTGGGTTACCATCAGATGCATTGTATTTGTATACTCCAGGTAGTAGTGCCCAAGCAAGCACCAATTTTGTATTGGGAGTAAATGCAGATAGTTGTAAACTACCTCAAACTACACAAGCTACGTCTACTACTACGGGTGCTCTTACAGTAGGTGGTGGTGTAGGTATTGCTGGAAATTTGCATGTTGGTGGTACGATTACAGGAGGCTCTGTTTCGTATAGCAGTACTAGTTCAGGAACGTTTAGCGTTACCAATGGTTCTGGAACGACTCTTACCGTTGCATCTACTACAACCTCAACCTCACCCACTACGGGAAGTGCAACATTTGCTGGTGGTGTTGGGATTGCTGGAAACTTGAACGTGGGTGGAACCATCAGTGGAGGTTCTATCGTATACAGTTCTTCCAGTACAGGAACTTTGGCTGTTACCAACTCTCCTGGTACTACTGTTACTATCTCTTCTTCAGAAGACACCTCTGGTACTACTACTGGTGCCATGACCGTGGTTGGTGGTGTAGGCGTTGGAAAAGGTTTGTCCGTTGGTGGAAACTTGCTTACAGGGTTGGTACCTATAAATGGTGTTCGATACCACGCTTTGTATAACAGTAGTACAGATCCTGCTGCAGGTATTAGTGTCACATTTGATACGGCAGCAGCTGGCTCACCAGCAGAAATTATTACTTTGGGTCCAAACCATGCTACCAATGCCAACGATATGATTATGAGAAACCCTGCTGGTAATTTGCTACTTTATGGTTCTGGAAATGCTGGTTTTTATGTTGGAAATTCGACTGCTTTCTGTCAATTACCATTCTTGGTGCAAAATACAAACAATGCTGTTGCTTACAACAATGCTTCCATGGTTACCTCAGGAGGATTGGGTGTAGGAAAAACTGCTCGTATTGGTTCCAATATCGTTGCTGGTGACATACCCGTTGATGGAGTAAACAGTATCACCGTTTCCAATCAAAGTGCTGGAACAGGTGCTTATGCAGCCTTTACTTTGGATACGCAAGCGGTTGGAAATGGAAACATTTTTATGAACGGTCCCAACAGAACTGCTGATGGTGGAGCCAATACCATGACTGTTCGAAATGATGCCGGTGTATTGCGTCTTCAAGGTACGGCTGTAACCATTCCAAACACGACTCCCGCACTCAATACAACTACCGGTGCTTTACAAGTTGGTGGAGGTGTTGGTATTGTTGGTGATACATTTGCTGGTGGAAACATCATTTGTTCCAATACGGTTCAAGGTAGCGATATGATTGCAGGGTTCCAACGATTCCAATACGAGGAAGGAACATTTACACCCACGTTTGGATGCACAACCGGTACTCCTACAGTGGTTTATACAGAAAGAGCGGGTACGTTTGTTAGAATTGGAAAACAAGTTACGTGTAGAATTGCGTTAGACTTGACCTACCTCAGCGGAGACGGTTTCCTTTATTTGACAGGACTTACTCCTGTGGGTACACCACTCAATCGTCCAGTCATTATGATTTCACCACACCCATCGTTTATTTCAGGATTCCCTAAACCATATTATGCAATTTACAATGGGGATTATGGCGAAGGGTACGTAATTTCAGGATTCAATTACTCATGGGCTCCTGGAGCCTCATCAGGTACGGTACGTGTGTATGCAACTTATACATATTTGACCACCTAGTTTATTGCTGTAAAAACCAATTCCAAATAAACTCTAAATCTTTACGTTTTCGCATGGTCCGAGTCAGAGGAATTTTGTAATTCAATTCAATACCGTGTCGTTCAATTAGTTTTAAAACCATAAACCGCATATTGGGAAAATACTTTCGTTTAAAGGAGTGTTTGTTGTTGTCAAATAAATAACAGAACCGATCAAAGTCTGCCATGACGGCGCGATATTGATCGGAATGAATTGGTTTGGCCGAATTGGTCTTTGTAATTTGTTGAACAATGTATGGGATTCGGTTGTAATACAAACGGAGCTTGTAATGTTTTAAGATATTACGAGTATGGTTCCACATATCACCCGGTTTTAAATACGTCTTGACAATGGCAACAACCCAATCGGGCACCTTTCCCTTATCACCCAACAATTGATGCAAGATGCTAGCAAACCGTTGTCTTCTACAATACCGATGAATGGGTCGCTTGTAATATTCAGATTCCATTTTATAATCGGTCGTCATTTTTACAGTGTCTCTATTTTCTACAATTCGGTACAGTTCAAATCCCCAGTGCTCCGGAAAACCATAATCATCAACCTGATCATTTGTAAAAACCGGAACTCCATCATCGTCGAATCGAATGGGAATCATTACAGATTTAACTTGTAATACCTTTTATAGTCTCAGTCACGTGTAATAGACGTTTTTGATTGGCTCGTTTTGTTTATTGTATGTGTCATGTGTTATGGCTCTATCAAAAATTAAAAAGTATTTTCAAAAGAAAAGTATTAAAAAGAATGCTGTGAAAGCAATTAAAGAATTAAATCGTCAAGCCATCGCCAACCAAAAAATTGGTAGCAATGCAGTTCAAGCCATTCAGCGTTTGCAAAAGACTGCTCGACCTTCCATTACGCAACCCTCTCCAGCAAAGTTGGCCATGGTTCGTGCTTCCAAACCACAGAAACCAAAGCCTGCTATTACAACCCCATCTCCAGCAAAATTGGCCATGGTACGTGCATCCAAACCAATCAAAGCAGCACCTCTCCCTCTTCCTATGAAAGGTCCATCCAGACCACCTCCACCACCACCTTCTACCATTCCATCCAGACCCATGGTGGGGCCAAAGCTGCCTGCAAAACCAATGAAAATGCCTGGAGTCAAATTAAAATAAAAGTCTTTTTGTATGTGATGTAGCATATGTTCAGTACGACTCTCAACCCCTTCCAAAACGTACGTACAAACGGCGTAACCCAGCGGGTTTTTGATTACAACACATACCGTCACTCGCCTCAAAGTGCTAAAAGAATTCCTCAAGTTTTCAATCCGGTAGTACCAGACTTGTCTGAACAATGGAAAGCTGCTGAAGCATTTCTTCCTGGTTCTGCTGTTCCTAAAACTCCAACAAGTGCAAAAGTCAGCAAAAAATTTAGCAGACCTAATCCTCCTCCAGCAATCCGAACCGATTTGCCTGCAAAAATACCAAGACCACCTTTGGGAGCTCAGAAAAGTGGTTGGGGAAAACCAGTTCCACTTTTAGGATTGACAAAAGAGCAGGCTTCCAAAGTAAAGTCTGCCATCGTTTCCCGAGGTGTTACTAAAAATACTGTCGAGAAAATGTCTTCTTTCCGAAACAGAACGGTGCAAAGTAGCTCTGTTCCGGGACGATACTTTTCAGACCAAGCTGCATGGATTGCGGCCGCAGCGGCGAATCAGGAACTCAAACAATATCGTTTGGATCCTACCAATCAAAATTGGGATATTGTAGATCAGGTTGGTAGTATTGTATCATCAGGTCTTTCCTATGTCAATCCTATATTGGGAATGGTGGCAGGTCCTGCTATTGAAGGTATTGCACAACTCGCTTCACAGGCTGCTAAAAACAATGTCTTTGAAGGAGCGATGGGATTGGGATCTAATGAAAATATTGCCGACTTTAAACGCTATGCTAAATTTTTAGAAGAAAACCCAGACATTTCCATTACTCAAGACGAATGGAAAGCCTACGACGATCAGTTGCAAGCATACGAAGGAAAGGGGTCTTCTTGCAAAAAGGTTCGTATTACTCCCGAAATGTTGAATGGTCAAACTTTGGAAGAATACATGGCCGACAATGATGTCAAGCCTGCTGGACCTCCTCCGGCAAAACCAAAATCTCGTGGCAGTACAAGGGCTCCAACCAAAGAGGAAGAAGAAGCTCTCAAAAATGCACGATTGGGATGAAATGTAGGGTTAATAAAAGTAAATTGTGTGCAAATAACAATAATGGCATCTCATTTTAAATGGTATCCCTCCGACTCGGAAGTTGTTGTCCCTTTTAACGCTCGTTACTCGTTTCCATCTCAAGCCAACAAGGCTGTCAAAATGACCCCTAGAATTCCACCTAAAAGTGGTTCTACTTTTGTCCCAGGTGATGTGATTCGTTTGGAATTTCCAGCACAAGGTTACGTCAACCCTGTCAACACCACTTTGGAATTCGATGTTCAATTGTTTGATTGGTCAGGAACTACTGCCAATATCACTCGTATCCAAAACAATGTGCAATCCATTTTCTCCAGAGTTCGTTTGTTGTATGGTGCAACCCCTATTGAAGATATTATCAACTACAATGTCATTGTTAGAGCTTTAACCGAATGGACTGGTACCACCCAGATTGGAACCATGGACCAAACTTCTATTGCCGATGGTATTGGTGGTGTTGTGTTTGGTTT
>Ga0255147_1000457_pt1 | contig 11741 bp, 1 predicted proteins | sample Atl_Miss_RepA_8h_FD_183034 | JGI IMG/M metagenome (GOLD analysis project Ga0255147, IMG submission 183034) | Freshwater microbial communities from Altamaha River, Georgia, United States - Atl_Miss_RepA_8h | ecosystem: Environmental > Aquatic > Freshwater > River | place: USA: Georgia | collected... | reverse complement strand
TTTTGGTTTGCTTGCAAATGCACTAGCAAATACAATGAAGGGTTTCAATTTACTTCGTAAGGGATATCAGTCATTAGCCTACGGATCTTCAGATGCTGCTCTTAAAACACAATATCTTACTAATGAAGAACTAGAAAATATATCAATTACAAATGCATTATATTCTTCTCATGATAGATTATCAGCAGCATATAAAATAGAGTCAACATCATTAGGTGCATTAATTGCACAATATCAGAGTGGCACAAATGCAATGAGAGCATTCTCTGCTGCAAATCCAGGACTATTTGTTCCAGGTCGTGCTGTTCCTCCAATTCGTCGTGCTGGCGGAGGTACTGTAAGTGGTCCAGGAACATCAACATCTGATTCAATTCCAGCATACTTATCTGATGGAGAATATGTTGTAAATGCTAAAGCCGTAGATAAATATGGAGTTGAGACATTTGATGCCTTAAACGCTAGAAGATTCGCTAGTGGCGGAATAGCAATGAAGCGTGGTATCCCAAGATTATTTGGTGGCGGATGGATGCAAAGAATTATGCAAAGCATGATGCCAAAAACAAGACTTGGAGTAGTTCAAGATGGTTTTGCTCTTTCTGGTTTTTCGGGTGTACCAAGAGGATCAGTTGCAAAACCTGTATCTGCATTGGGAACAAATATAAAGCCAACATGGCAAAAGATCCCTTGGTCAGAAGATCCTAAGAATAGAAATAACTTAATTATTAGAGACCCTGCTTCAGGTCAAGAATTCTCTATTCCAAAGTCTAGTAAGTCAGGGTTTGATAAGATGTATGATGATCTTGTTCTACAAGGCAAGGTTCAAAAAAGAGGAGACAGACCAGAAATGTCTCCAGCCGAATATCTAGTTCATAGATTATTTAAAAAATATAAACAGGGCAAACCGCTAACTGCACAAAATGTTCTTGGACAAGCAGGATCAGCAGGTAAGGCAAGAGTAAGAGTAACTGGAGCAACAAAGTCTGGAGCCTACTCTCGTTGGGCAAAAGCAGTAGATACGCCAAAAGTAAGAGCATTACAAAGATTTTTTGATGGCGAAAAAGAACACTTAAGGCAAGTATTGCCTAAAGAAGTATTTAGTGAATTAGAAAAAAATAATTTATTTGTTGTTTCTCCATCACATATATTTGCTGCGGGTAAAAATAGAAGTGCTTCAGACTGGTCAAAAGATAAAATATTAAGAGATACCTCTTTAATAAACTTTGGTCTTAACTATATGACCAGAGGAAAAAGATTGCCAAAGGGTACACCTCATCCAAGAACACAGTCAGAAGCAGATCAAATTATTAGTGCTATTGAATTATTAAAGGCACAGGGACCATTAAATCCAACACTTAGTGGAACATTAGAAGCATTAAAATATAGAAGGTCGACTGGTTTTTATAGTAAATATAATCCAACAGATGTAGGGCTTGAATTAAAGTCAGGCGGTATGATAAGTTCTAGAAGAAAGATTCCAAAGAAATATGCAGATGGAGTATTTTCTGTACCTGGTCCAAAGGGCGCTGGAGATGTTGTCCCCGCAATGCTATCTCCTGGAGAATCCGTAATTCCAACGGAACAAACTCAAAAATATATGCCACTTATTAAGTCAATTGTTTCTGATAATGTTCCAGGTTATGCAGGATCAAATATTGATGATCCTTGGGGCACTCCTTCAAATGCCCCGCTATCAAGATCAGATATTGCAGCAGACAAGTTGGCAAATAAACTTGCAGAAGCAACCACTAAACGTGGAATTGTTGGAAAAATTGCTAGAGGAGTTACAAGTTCAATAGATAAGGCAGTTAATTCTGGCCCAGCATCAATGACTTCATTAGAAAAAATAAAAGCAGCAGAAAAAGCAAACACAAGACCAGTTGCACCAAATGTTGCACAACCTTTTATGGCACTAACAAATGCTGTAAATGCTAATACTGCTTCTACACAAGATGATACAGATGCTACAAAAACAAATGCAAAAAATACAAAGGCAGCACAAGAAGAAGCAAGAAGACTAAAAAGACAACAAGGCTTTAGAGGATACTTAACTGGATATAGTAGAGTTCCTACTCAAGAAGTTGATCCAGCGACTGGTAGACCAACAAACCTTACATCTGCACAAAGAACAAATTATCGTCAACTTAGAAGACAAGAGTTTGCTCAACGTTCAATGGGATTGGGTATGGCTGCAGGAGCAGCAGGCTCAGTCGCAATGATGTATGGAATGGCAAAGCCAGAAAGTTGGGCTGGTCAAAACATGAACTTAATCATGGGTGTAACTGCCCTTGCTGGAATTTTGCCATTAATTAATAGTCCGTTAAAAATGTTGGCTGCATCTGTTATTGGTTTGGTGGCTTTATTTAAGATGCAATCTGCACAAATAAAACAATCATTGCTTGACGGAGAAAAGCAAGCGCAAGCAGTATCTATGACTACTAAAAAATTAGAAGAGTTAGGTAAATATACAAATCAAGTTTCTAAAACACAGATTGCTGCTGCTAAACGTTCAGCAAGAACATCAGAGATAACACCAGTTAGCCAAACATTTGGTTTTAACTTCCTTTCTTCAGAGACAGGAAAATCAATGAAACAGCAGTTTGACGAAACTGTAAAATCAATGGGAACAGAAGTTGCAGCAAAGAATTTTGCAAGTCAATTAGCATCCGCAGTTCAACAAGGCGTATTAACTGCAGATCAAGCAGAATCTATTGCAAGTAATCTTGCTAGATCTTTAAATGATACTATGCTCGAAGCAAATTTACGAGGTAGATTAATAGAATTAGTTGGTCCAAATGGAATTAATTTATCAGAAAATCCTTATGAACTACATGTAAAATTAATGACAGATGCTAGAGATTTAGAAAAAATGTCTTTAGAAATGTTAAACAAGGCAGGTGCAAATTTAAATCAGCCAGGCCTAGGCTTTAAATACAAGGCTGGTCTTGATGAACAGGGTAACTTAGTTCCAGGCGGTTCAATTCTGGGCAATCCAATGAATTGGTCAGAAGGCGCACAAATGACTGGAGCGGGACTTGCTGGCTTTGGTGCTTCTGCATATAAATATTCTAAATTAGCACAGGCTAATAGGGCATTTAACATAGCAAATGAAGCACCAAAAGCAATTGGAATTATTAAAAATTTAAAAACTGCTAGAAATGTTACTGCAGGTCTTACTACAGCATCAGCCGTCGCTACTGCTGGTAGTTTGGGGGCTGCTGCTCCAGCACTCATTGGTTCTGCAATTAGTTTTGCTGTAACAAGTGTAGTTGCTGCTGGAGCCGAAGTAGCATTAAGACAATGGCAAAAGGGTCAGGAAAAGAAATCAATAGCAAAAATTGCTGGAAGAGTAAGTGGTCTTGTTTCTCAAAATCTTGCTTTAAGTCAGCAGGGTATTGATGCAATGACTGTTGAGTATAACACAGCAATAGAAAATCTTAACATGAGAAAGAAGATTGCTAAAACAGCAAAAGAAAGAGCAAAATTAGAACAACAGATAACAGATTTAGAAGGAAAAAGAGATGAGGCTATTGCAAATGCAAGAAAGCAACAAGCACAACAGGTAAAAGATGCCGCAAATTATTTAGACCAGATTCAATCAAAAGAAGCAAAACAAAAATATGCAGATGCATATTCTGAACAATTTAAGAATAAATTTAAAGATGATCCATACTTAAAGGCTCGTGCATCTGCTCTTACAGAAACTATGAATCAAAAAGGCATCAGTCAAAAAGCAAAAATAGAAATTCAAGCACTTGTTAGTTCCGATCAATTAACACTTGGTCAGGCCGAGGCTCTTGTTACTACATTAACTGCTCCAGGAGCCAAATTAAGAAAACAGATGGACCTAATTATTAAAACTACTGGGCTTGAAGGACTTGCTAGATTTGCAGATATATCACAATATCTTGATAAAAAACAACAAGGTAATTTCCAAAAAATTGTTGATGAAAGACTTTTAAGAGGACAGACTAAGTCTGTAGAAGACTTATATTCTGCACTAGAAGAAGTAATTAAGATTCCAGACTTTGTGGGAATTGATATAAATGTAGAAATTAATGAGGGCGAAGATGTTCCAGTATTAGAGAAGTTAGGAAGAGATGCTAATCAACTTAAGAGAAAGTTTGAAGGTAAGCCAATAACATTAACTGCTTTAACTGAATATCAAAATAAATTAAATGGATCTAATGTTACAAATGATGTTTTAGATACAGCAATTAAAAATTGGAAACTACTTGAATCTCTTGATCCAAATGTAAGACTTCAAGCAATGATGACTTTGGCAACACTAACAGTTAGTGATGATGTTTCAACAGATATAACACAAGAGCAATTATCAGCGTTTAAGAAAACTAAAGAAGGAAAGGCTGCATATGCTGTTCCCGCAGCCGTAGGCGGTGCTGACCTACAACAAAAGGCGTTTGATGCCTATAAAAGATCTGCAGCAGGTCAAAAGGTTGCATCAGATTATATTAGTGATCTTATGAAAAGAATATTCCCTCCAGCAAAAAACGATGATATTAAGGCACCAATAAAAACAGCAGATGCAGAAAAAGGTCCAACCAAAGATATCAGTTGGCTTTCTGAATTACTACAAAGATTGAAGTTATTAAAAGAGTCGTCAATAGATGCTACAGGATCATTTAAAGAATTACTTGCTCAAGTAACAAAATATTTTGGTCCAGCAATGTCATTATCTGTAAATCCATCATTAGATAAAACTGCAGGAGCACTTGGGCAAATAGAAAAGGCAGCCAAAAAGGCTGGTATTGCAGTATCAACAGAGTTTATGGACATGATCGAGGGACTAGATGCAGAGCAATTTGAGTTATTTGCAAAAGACTTTTTACTCATTGAGAAGGGAAATGTTGTAGGATTTAAGAGTAATGCACCACTTAGTGACGCAGAAAAAGATCGTAGAGATCAACAAAGAGCAGCAGGAACATATAATGCTTCTCAAGATAGTTTATTCGGTCAAATAAATGAGGCTTTTAGAACAAGAACTATATCAGAATTTATTAAACAACAAGAAGATTCAATTAATGAAACAAATCTTCAAGTTGAGGCATTTAAAAAATTAACAGATGCAACTGGAGAATTTAAATTCGATGCCATTGCTGCTATGGAAGTATTAAAAGATCCTAAACTGACAAAAGAAATAGCCCTTGGAGAAAAAATATTTAGTGAAGAAGAAAGAAATAAAATTATTAAATCAATTAATAAAACATATGAGGCTGCATCTCAACTATCTAAAGTTAAGATGATTCAAGATACACAATCTTTAAAGAATCAGGTAACAGCATTTGATAAATTATCAGCAGCAGGATATGACTATGCAACTATATTAAAGATAATAGAGAATGAGGCATATGCATATGAAATTGCCAATGATGATGTTAAAGGATTGTCAGCATCTACAAAAGAATTAGTTAAAGAAACAGAAAACTATCTTAATGCTTTAAATAATTTAGAAAATACAAAGTTTTTCCAAGAAAGATCTAATGCGCTTCAACTTCAAAAAGACTTTTCTGCAATTGCTCCAATTCTTGCAGAAATGGGCCTTGGCGCCGAACATATAAATGAAATACTAAGTAACCCTAATCTTGCAAAGGCATTTATAAAAGATCTGCAAGACGGGGCTTTAGATGCTGAAAGATTACAAACATATATTGATCAAATTCCAGAGTTTAAGAGATTTGAATTAGAGATTAAACTTTCCACAAGAGAGGGACAGGAAGAAGAGTTTGATAAGTTATTTAGTAAGGCTATGGAATACTATGATTTGCTAGAGGCTAAAATTGAAGATGACTTTGAACCATTGCTTGAAAATGCTCAAGATAAAATTGATGCAGCACAGAAAAAAGTTGAGGGTATCAATGATGAAATCCAAGACTATCAAGATAACATAGATGCAAAGCAAAGAAAGATTGAGATAGAAATAACAAGACCTATTGATGTATTACAAAAAGAGTCTTCTGATTTAGGTAATGACCTTGACCTAATGAGCAGGGCTGCTGATGAAATAACTAAGAGATATGATGAACAAGCAGAGGCATTAACTAAGGTTTCTGAAATAAACTCAAGAATAGCAAGTCAGCAGAAGCAACAATTAAGTCTTGCAGATGCTTTATCACAAGGAGATATTTCTGCTGCAGCAGCAGCCGCTCAAGAAATGAGGGCATCTACATCAGATGCAATGTTGCAAGATCAGTTGGGTATTTTAGATACTGCAAAACAAAGAGATATTAATAATTTAAGAAGCAAGGGTGGATTGACCAGATTACAAATAGAAAATCGTCAATTTGAAATAAGTCAAAAGGTATATGAACTAGAGAAAAAGCGAGATGCTGAATTATTATTAATTAGAGATATTGAAGATACAATTTATGACATAAAGGTTGGCAGACTCAAATTAGCACAAGACGAACTTGATTTAGCAAATGATAACCTAAAGCAGTTACAAGAACAAAGAGATGCTGCAATAAAGGTTATAGATAAACAGCGTGAGGTATGGAGAGATGCTCAACTTGCAATTGGATTTGCAAGAATAGATGCTGGATATTATAATGATGTTATTGAGTTTTCTAATACACTTGTTAAATTAATGAAGGATGGATGGCTAGGAGTTGGAAATGCTATTCTTGCTGCAGTTTCTGCTCTTGCTCTTTATAATGCAGGACTTAATAAAAAGCCTGTTAGTTTAGAAGAGGCTAGGACAAAGGCTCAGGGAACTCTTACTGGATATCTAGATAGTTTTGGTACACAACTTGAAAGTGCAGATCAAAAAATAGTAGACTTAGAACTTAAAATTGCAGAAGCAATGGAATTAGGGTTAGATACAACTGCATTAGAAGCACAGTTAGAAGAAGCAAGAAAGGCTGCTGATCTACTCGCTAATAATATGTACGATGTTGCTGGAGCACTTGATAAAGTTGATAATGCAACTACTATAGCAAAAATTAATGCATCTGTATCAGAGGCTACTGTAGTTGCTAAAGATCCATATGGAGACACAGATATCGAATGGGATTATGTTCCAGTTATTGGAGATGGTGAAGGTGGAGCAGGGGGAGACTTTATTTTTGCTGCATCTAAGGGAGGAATGGTAAAGCCTAAATATCTTAATAAGGGCGGTATGTTGAGTTATTTCTTAGGCGGTGGTTTTGCTAAAGGAACAGATACAGTACCTGCAATGTTAACTCCAGGAGAGTTTGTTATGAGTAGATATGCTGTAAATGCTCATGGAGTAGAGACAATGCGTTCAATAAATAACGGAAAGTCAATCGGAGACTCAGTGTATAATTATAGTATTAATGTAAATGTTAAGTCTAATGCAGACCCTGACGAAATTGCACGGACAGTAATGACACACATTAAGCAGGTAGACTCAAAGAGGCTTAGAGGAGCAATAATATAATGTCAACAGCACCATATATGGCAGGTAGAAAAAAATACCAAAGACCACAAGCAATGCTATGGGCAGAGAATTCTGGCACACTTGTTTCTGGAAGTTATATTCCAAATGGTTTGGAAATAGGACAAAATGTAGGATCAGAAACAGATGAATCTAAATATAATCAATTCTTAATATTATCTGATGACAATAGATCCCCTTTAAATTTTACAACAACAAGAATTGAAACAAGAGAAAGAATGATTAATGGACGGATGCGTTCATATCATATTGCAGATAAACTAAGTTTATCAGTATCTTGGGATATGCTACCTTCAAGATCATATTTTAGTGTACCAGATTTTAATGCTACCACAGGAAAATCTCCAAACAGTGGCTATGGAAGTCCTTCAGGTGCAGATCAACAATATACTACAGACGGTGGAGCAGGTGGAGTAGAGATATTAGATTGGTATGAAAATCATCAAGGCCCATTCTGGGTTTATCTTGCTTATGATAAATACTCTAACTTTGGAAAAGATTCTTCTGCTTATGCACATTTGCCACAATATAATCAAATAATTCAAATGTATTTTGCTGATTTTAATTATAATGTAGTTAAGCGTGGCGGTAGTAACTTTGATTTCTGGAGCATAAATGTTACGCTGGAAGAGGTATAATGTTTCAGGATCAAGATCTTAAATTATTTTTAGAAACATCTCCAACAGTTCGTTCTCAGTCTGCCATTATTGCAGAATGGAATATGAATATTGCAAACAATATATTTAGAATTGGCAATTATAGATATAGACCTTCTGGAGAAACAACAGATAAATATAAGATAATACCAAATACTTTTGATGTTAATGATATTGGAAACTTTTATACTGGCGCTACAAATTATGACATAGTTGTTGATGGTGGAATAAGTCCAGTAGATAATCAACAACCCTGGTTTTTATTAGAACAAAATAAAAAATCTTCTATGCTTTATTCATTGGAAGACTGTTTTAAAAGATTTAGACCAAGATCGGGAATCAATAAGGCTGTATATTTTCCAGGTAAAAAATTACATCATTCTAATATGAATATGTTTAATCGTCCAAGATACTATATGGCTGATAAAAATGATACATTTAAATATTGGACATCTTTTAGATCAGACGAAGGAACTCTACGTGGTGTAGCAAATAAGTTTGTAAATAATCAACATTTTATTGATGACGCTGCACCCTTTGTTATTTACGAAAATCCAGTTCCAGCAAATAGAGTAGTTGTAAAAATGCAAACAAATGTAGGCTCTATAGACTTAGGCCCGTTCTCTAATTCATCAGGATCATTTTCTGACCCGTTGTATGGAGATGTCAATAAAACAACTCCAGTAAAATGGAAAATACAATCATTACAAAATAACAACTGGGTAGATATAGTTAGTTTTAATTCTGGAAGTAGAAAAAGAAACGGACTTCCTATTATTGATAGCGACGGCTATGTTGAAATCTCATATGGATTAAAAGTTCCAGAAAAGTATAGAGATGTTTTTGTTCGTGCAGAAGAATATACAGATGAGTCGTTTAAGCCAGAAGAGTCTATAAATGGATACGCATATTTAATCAAGGCAGACGAAAATGATTTAGGCGAATACCACATATGGTTTAATAATCAATGGGAAGTATTTATTCCAGAGTATGGCTGGGTACTTGAAGAAGATGGAGTAAGCCGTCTTACAAATTTTGTAACAGACTTTGTTAATCCTAAAAAATTTACATCATCTACAGATGGGTTAGATAAATATTATGAGTTTGAGTTTATCAAAGGATTAAGAATAGTTGTAGATACTATGAACAAAATAGATTCAACCTTTGATTTAATTGAGTTATCTCCAAGACTTGTTGCTGATATTTCAGATAAGGTTATATCTTTTAATATTTCAAAAACAGCATCAGATCTAGGCACCAGTGGTTTACCAGTGGGACAACTTCTTGCATCAAATGGAACATTAAATATATTTGATTATGATAACTCTTTTAATACAAATAATTCATCAAGCATTATAAGTAAGTATACATCTAATAATATACAAATAAAATTTTATGACATAATTGTAAATGTTGATGGATACGATTATTTTGTTCCTCTCAAAACAATGTACTCTGAAGGATTCCCATCCTTTTCTCATTCAGAAAGAAAAGTTGATTTGTCATTAAGAGACTTATATTTTTATTTTGAATCAATAAAGGCACCACAAATGCTAGTAACCAATGTATCTTTAAGTTATGCAGTATCATTACTTCTAGATTCCGTTGGATTTTCAAACTATGTATTTAAAAGAATCACAGGTGAAAAAGAACTAATCATTCCTTTCTTTTATATTGCACCAGATAAAACTGTAGCAGAAGTTTTAAATGATCTGGCAACTTCAACACAAACTGCAATGTTCTTTGATGAATATAATAATTTTGTTATGATGAGTAAAAACTATATGCTTCCATCAAATTCAGAGAGAGGCATCGACTTTACTTTATATGGATCAAAAGATTTATCAGATACTGGTGTAAAAGAAAATGTAAATGATAATTCAAAGTTATCAAATATTATTCAGATATCTTCTGAAGAAAGAAATATTTATAATGATGGCGTAATTAATTATAATACTAGATATATTCAAAGATCTCACGGAAGCATAAAGCAGGCATCTATGATTGATAATGAGGCTGCTGCAAAAAACTGGATATATAAACCAGCGCTGCTATGGGAAATTACGGGGGATAAAAATCTACGTTCCATCAACAATGAAATATCTGACCAGTCTACATATAACCTAAGCGCAATACCATTAAGTTCTAATTTATCAATAGACCCACCTACTGTAGTCAATAACAGACTTATAAATAACGTTATAGACTTAGGAGAGGCTGTATATTGGCTAGGTAGACATAACGGATACTTTTATGCTAATGGTGAAATAATTAAATTTGATGCTGTACAGTACAGTATTCCTGGCGCACAAAAAAATATATTAAGAGAAGAATCAAACGGAAGGTTTTCATATACAACCGAAACAGTTGGTGCTGTAGGAAATGTTTGGATCAGTAGTAATCAAGAGTATCAAGACTATATGTCTAAACTAACATTTAATGGAAAAATTTATCCAACAGGACTTGTTAGAATATATTCAGAGCCAAAATATGAAACCATTGACGGCATAACTGTAATGAAAAATGGAGAAGTAGCAAGGCATGGTCGAGGACAGTTTGGAACAAAAATAGCCGCACATGGGGCAGGGCTAAGTCAAAACTGGACTAGCAACGACTATATTCGTGGTATTGATATGCAAAGCGTAAATCTGTTCGGACTAACTAATGGAGATATTTTAGATAACTCTGCAATTCAGTCTAAGTCATTAGGAACAACTATTCCAGCAGGACCTAATTTATTAAAGGCAAAAGAAAATGTCAGAACTGGAGTAATTAAAAACTTTTTATCACATTCTTACATTAACGAATCTGAAAATAATACCAATAAGTCTACACAGGTAGGTTCGGTGCAGTCCTCTGCTTTGGTTATGTCTGGCCCATCATTTAGCAGTATAGAGCCTTCTCTTAATTTTGTTTCATATCAATATAAGCCACTAGATAATAAGTACAAGCATTTCGGAACCAGAATGCGTATTATTGGAAAAATTGAAATTAGTGAAACTAAAGAACAAACTCCAATAGGCTCAGTACCGTATTATGTTTTACCTGGAATACAGCCAAACCAACAACTAAATATTTCTGGAGGTTCTGGTGGAATTGCTGTAATGATAAATCCAGAAACAAATGTTGGATATTACTTTGAAATCATTGCCTTAACAGAAAAGAATGTTAGCAAATATTCATCAGACATAAATAACTTACATAATGTTATTTTTTATAAAGTTTATTCAGATCCTACAGGAAAAGCGGTACCAATAAAACTATGGGGTGGGCTAAGTAACATTATTGTAGACGATGGAAAATTTACTGGCCAGTCTCGTATGATAGGAGAACAAAACCCTACGGTATATGATCTAGCGGTAGAGTATGAAGATGTAGGTTCTACAAGAAAGTTTTATTTATATATAAATAACAATCTAATTAAGGTTGTTAATGACTCGTCTCCGCTGCCAATATACAATAACATTGCACTATTTGTTCGTGGCGGTAGCAAGTGTATGTTTGAAAATGTGTATGCTCTTGCAAATAATTATAGCCAAAATACATCTTTCGCTTTAGAGACACCTGTATCTGCTGCCTTCGGAGATGAGCATATAACAGCAAATGAATCTTTTAGAAAATACGCAATGTCTGGTATAGTTCAATCTACTTAT
>Ga0255147_1000450_pt1 | contig 11865 bp, 13 predicted proteins | sample Atl_Miss_RepA_8h_FD_183034 | JGI IMG/M metagenome (GOLD analysis project Ga0255147, IMG submission 183034) | Freshwater microbial communities from Altamaha River, Georgia, United States - Atl_Miss_RepA_8h | ecosystem: Environmental > Aquatic > Freshwater > River | place: USA: Georgia | collected... | reverse complement strand
ATTTAAATCCGTGACAACATTTTTCTTATCAACTTCTTGATGATAAGTATTAGGTAAATTGATTTCCGGACGCTTGTAGTCAGGACCAACTAGGGAACAACTAAAAAGATTTAAAAAAATAAAAAATAACAAAAATTGTTTCATCATTTTATTTTTTATCCTCATCAATATGACCATGATGGCGAATATGGTGACCGCTAAGCCATACAAAGAAGAGTGGAATAAAAATAGTGGCAACAAAGGTAGCTAAAATCATGCCACCAAATACACCCGTACCCATAGATTGTCGCGCTGCAGCACCTGCACCTGTCGCGACAACAAGAGGGACAATACCAAATACAAATGCCATAGATGTCATGACAATTGGTCTAAATCGAAGCCGAGCAGCCTCAATAGCAGCCTCCATGATGGGCATGCCCTCTTCCATTTTTTGGCTTGCGAATTCTACAATTAAAATTGCATTTTTAGCAGCGAGACCAATTAAGGTAATTAAACCAATCTGAAAATAAATATCATTTGGCATGCCGCGCACCATCACAGCAATTAGAGCGCCAGTCAGTGCAAATGGCACTGCCATAATCACTGCAAGCGGCAAGGCCCACGTTTCAAATTGTGCAGCTAAAATCAGAAATACCATAATAATGGCAAACCCGAAGGCAAAGAATGCTGCAGAGCCTGTACGTTTTTCTTGATAGGCCTGTCCTGTCCAAGCCAATTGATAACCTTCAGGCAAACTTTCTTTTGCAATTTTTTCAACAAGTTTAATTGCGTCACCTGAGCTTACACCGGGTGCACCTCCTGCTAATACTTTAGCCGAAAGAAGTCCGTTAAAACGTTCGAGTTGTTCGGCACCGACAATACTATTCACTGTGCTAATCGCTGAAAGGGGAACCATAGCCCCTGTTTTTGAGCGCACATAAACTTTACCTAAATCGTCAGGCTTCATTCGATATGGAGCTTCTGCTTGAAGTTGGACACGATAAGTTCTGCCTGATTTATTAAAGTCATTTACATAAAGTGAGCCCATCGTGCTTTGTAAAGTGTCATAAATACTTGAGATAGGAATACCTAAGCTTATAGCTTTAGCTTCATCTACTTCAATAAAGAGTTGCGGAACAGTAGGCCTAAAAAAAGTATTAATACCTGCAAGGCGTGGCTCTTTTTTAAGCGCTTCTATAAATAAATTAACTGCTGTAAATAAATGCAATGGATTTGTATCGCTACGGCTTTGAATATAAACTTCCATACTGCCAGAACTACCTAATCCACAATGGACGGAGGGTTAAATGCAATTGCAAGGCCATCAGGTTGCATCATCCCAATACCAAAAAGTTTTTTAACAATATCGCCCGCGGAGCTTTTTCGCTCTGCCCAGTCTTTTAATCTCACAAACATGGTTGCTGAATTTGATTTATTGCCACCACCAATAAGGTCATAACCATTTACTGCAAACTGGAAAGTACTTGCAGGATCTGTTGCAATCGCAGATCGAACAGCTTCCGTTGTTTTAGAAGTTCGACTAATGGTAGCACCATCAGGAAGCATGACTGCAGTAATGACATAGCCTTGATCTTCAGAGGGTATAAAGCTTGTAGGTGTAAATTTAAAAAGAAAAATTGAAGCAATGACAATACCAACAAAAACAAGTCCACCTATAAAGCGATGGTGAAGCGTGCTATTTACAACCTTAATATAAAAATGAGTTAAACGATGAAATCCATTATTAAAGCGATCAAAAAATTTAGAATGAAGATTATTTGGATTTAAAATAATTGCACATAATGCAGGTGTTAATGTGAGGGCTACAATCCCAGATATGACGACCGCAATAGCAACAGTTACTGCAAATTGGCGATAGAGTTCTCCAGCGATACCGCCCATAAATGCAACTGGTACAAACACAGCACATAACACTAATACAATCGCAACGACTGCAGCAGCCACTTGCTCCATAGATTTAATGGCCGCTCTAATTGGAGAGAGTTTTTCTTCCGACATCAAACGTTCAATGTTTTCTAGAACCACAATGGCATCATCGACCACAATACCAATAGACAAAACCATAGCAAAAAGTGTCAGTGAATTTATGGAGAAACCAAAAAGATATAAACCTGCAAAGGTACCTATAAGCGATATAGGTACTGCAATAATAGGAATTAAAGTAGCGCGCCAATTTTGTAAAAATAGAAATACCACAATGACTACAAGAAGCATCGCTTCACCAAGCGTCTTGAATACTTCCTTCATAGATGCTTTTACAAAACTACTTGTATCATAAGGAATTTCAAAATCCATACCTTTAGGAAAGCGCTCTTTTAGTTCAGCCATTTTTTCTTTAATACCTTTAGCGGTATCAAGAGCGTTAGCACCTGTTTGTAGGAAAATAGGAATACCTACACCAGGCTTGCCATTTAATGTTGTATTGATATCGTAGGATTGAGCGCCTAATTCAATTCGCGCAATATCTTTAAGATAGAGAATACCGTTGGGACCCTCTGCCCTTACGATAATATTTCCAAATTCATTAGGATCTAGTAATCGACTTTTTGCATTTACCGTATATACAAGCTGTTGATCAGTGACTGAAGGTTCTTGACCAATTTTACCTGCAGCATATTGTGCATTTTGACTTTGAATAGCTGATGCGATATCTGAAGTAGTGACACCGAGTTGCGCCATACGATCTGGTTTTAACCAAATACGCATCGAGTAATCGCGGGCACCAAATATACTCGCATCACCGACACCTTTTACTCGTTTAATTTCATCTAAAACATTGAGTGTTGCGTAATTACTTAAATAAAGCGGATCAAATTGTTTATCTTTTGATGTGAGCATGACAACCAAAAGAATGTCATTTGATTTTTTTTGCACAATGACACCTGTGCGTCTCACCATTTCAGGTAAGCGAGGCGATGCAATATTGACACGGTTACTTACGTTGAAAGTGGCTTGATCAATATTTGTACCAATTTCGAAAGTCGCAGTAATGTTAAGCGTACCGCTAGAATCCGTGCTTGAATTAAAATAAAGAAGGCCTTCAACCCCGCTTAATTGTTCTTCAATAGGACCTGCTACTGTTTTAGATAATGTTTCGGCACTCGCACCAGGATAGCTTGCTGTGATAACGACTGTGGGCGGTGCAATTTGAGGATATTGGGCAATCGATAACTTCAAGGCAGCCGCAATACCAGCCAAAACAATAATGATTGAGATTACCGCAGCAAAAATGGGCCGCGTAATAAAAAATTTACTCATTATTTTTTGAAATTAGGCATGTTAGTGACAGGCATGCCAGGACGCACTTTAATAAGATTGTCGATAATGACTTTATCGCCTGCTTGAAGTCCACCTAAAATAACCCAATCTTTACCCTTCCATTCGCCAGTCATCACAGGGCGAGGTGTGGCTTGATTTTTTTCATTCACGACAAAGACAAACTTACCTTGATCGGAATTAAGCACTGCTAATTGAGGTAATACAAATACACCATCTTTTTTACCAGTGGTCACACGCACACGAACGAATTGACCTGGCAAAATTTGGCGTTCATTATTTTCAAATGTTGCTCTCAATTCTTGAGTGCCAAGTGATGGATTGATTTCACTTGCCGCAAAATTTATTTTGCCTTTTTTTGCATATTCATTTCCATCGGAAAGCACAATTGAAACTTCTTGAACATTTTTTTCATTTAATGCGCCACCTAATTGCTTAAGTTCGTTATCTGAAAAACTAAAACGTACCCAAATAGGATTTACCTGAGCTAATGTGGTAAGTAAGCTTGTATTCGCAGCAACAAGCGCACCTTCAGAAAATTGAAAGCGACCCGAGATACCATCTACAGGCGCTGTGACATTGGTATAAGAAAGATTAAGTTCTGCCTGTTTTAAGTTTGCGCGACTTTGAGCAAGGGCCGCCAAACTAATTGATTCATCCGATGTTGCATTATCAAATTCACGCTGACTGATTGATTGAGATTCAATTAAACCTTCCAAACGTTTTCTCTCTCGAGTCGCCTGCTCAGTTCGAGCGAGATTTTGATTATATTGAGCGCGCGCTTGATTCAAGGCTATTTTGTATGGCTCAGGATCAATGACGAACAATGTTTGACCTGCTTTCACTGCAGAACCTTCATTGTATTTTCTTTTTAATAAGATACCGCCAACGCGAGGTCTAATTTCAACTTCTTTTGCACCTTCTGTTTGGCCCACAGCTTCAGCTGTAATAGGAATACTAGTAGGTGTAGCTTCAAGCATTGTCACAGGTAAAACAAAATTAGGTGGCATGCCATTGCCTTGGTCCTGCGGTTTGTGACAACCACTTAAAGAAAGCAATAGAAGACTAAGAAGTAAGTAAAATCTAGATAACCGAAAATAGTGTTGCAACTAAAGCCTCAATTCTCAAAAGAAAAAACAGGGTATTTCTTAACAGCTTATTTTATAGTGAAATCGAACTTTACAGGGTTTCATTAATTTTCAGCATGTTAGGGTTAAATTCAGAAAGATGTTCTCCAGCCCACTTCCCAAGTGATTTAATTATAGGCTTTAGAGCTTCTCCACCTTTAGTAAGTTGATAAGCATTATTCCGAGAAGCTGATTTAAGATTTACTCTTTCAATTAATTTTAAATGTGAGAGAAGATTGAGTCTTGATGCCAAAATATTTGTTGCAATTTGCTCAGGAGATTCCAGAAATTGTGAATAGGTTCTGCTTTCGTGAATAATTAAATCACGAATTATTAGTAAGGACCATTTGTCACCAAGCACGTCAAGAGAAGAGCTAATTGGGCATATAGAACGCCAATCAATTTTTTTGTTATTTTTTTTCATTTACAGTGATAGCAGTAGCCATTTCTTCGAAAGATTTTGACATAGGGGTAGGCTTCCAGTCTAGGATTTTGAAAGTTTCACTATTATCATACGATGCTTTTTTACCAATAAATGGAAGCATACCTTTAACTTCTCTATCAAAGAGGCTTATAAATTTTAAAAGGAAAGTAGGGGCTTTAACAGTAGGCACTTTTTTGTAACCGGCTTTTTTTAATACTTCGGTCAACGCTGACATTTCTATTGGTTCTGCTGAGCATGCTATAAATCTTTTCCCAGCTGCACCGCTTTTGATCATCGCAGCAACTTGAAGTTTTGCTACATCGCGGACATCAATCATGCCCATAGCCATATCAGGAATCATCGGCATTTTTCCAGCAATCAGGTCTTTCATCATTTTTACATTTTGAGCTTCAGCTTTAGAGCCTAATGGAGGACCAAAAACTGCACCTGGAAGAATAGCGGTCATCTCCATATTGCTTCCTTTTACTGCTTTCCAAGCAGCCCTTTCAGCCAAAGTCTTACTTTTTGCATATGCACCGATATTTAGATTAATGTCTGACCAGTCATTAGGCCCATATTTACCAGTATCCTTTCCCGCAATAATTGCAAAAGTCGATGAAGTTAGCACAAGCCTTTTTACACCTGCACTCTTAGCCGCTTTAATAACGCGAAGAGTGCCTTCCACAGCTGGAGTAATCAAGAGATTTTCATCATATGGCTCTTTTAAAAAAAATGGTGATGCAATATGGAGGACATACGAACACCCTTTCATAGCTTCTGTCCAGCCGCTATCAGAAAGTAAATCAGTTTCAACAAAAGATAAATTATTTATTTTTGCAACTTGGCCAATTGTTTTTCGGGTGGCATCTGCCTTCGAACGAGATCGAACTGTTCCAATCACTTCATATCCTTGACGAAGAAGTTCTGCAGCGCAGTGCTCTCCAATATAGCCAGTAATTCCTGTAATTAAAACTTTTTTCATGAAAAGCCCCTAGAGTATTAATTAATAACTTGCATTTTACAAGTTAGATTACCAGTTAGCTTGTAAAATGCAAGTTATTTATATAATTTCTTTCAAGAGGAAGTGAGGTTTTATTGAATTGTTAAAACTTTTATGAAAATAAGTGAGCCAAACCAAAAGCAGCTGAAGATGCCAAAGCGCCAATGATAAGTGTTTGCATCGCTGATCGTCCTTGATTTACACCTGTAAAACGACCTTTGATCCAACCAAATAAAATCAATGCGATACTTGTTGCAATGACGGACATTTTTAAAGCGGGTCCAATATCAGATATAAAAATATATGGCGCCAAAGGAATGAGTCCACCCACAATGTAAGCTAATGAAATAGTTGAGGCGCTGATAAAGGCCCTTTTTGGATCAGGTCTTTCTAAATTTAATTCAAATTTCATCATAAATTTGAGCCAACGCTCACGATTAGAAGTGATAGATTTAACAACAGTTTTAAGTGCGCTTCCTTTTAGTCCGTATTCAGAAAGTATTTCTTCGACTTCTGAAATTTCGCGTTCACGTAAATGTTTGATTTCATAAGCTTCACGCTTCAACTCGGAGTCATAATGTTCAATATCTGTTTTGCCAGCAAGATATCCACCAAGACCCATCGCAATCGCACCCGCAGCAACTTCAGCCAATCCTGCTGTCACAATAATTGCTGAAGAATCAACAGCTGCTGATAAACCTGCAGCCAAAGCGAATGGAACAGTGAGTCCATCTGACATACCGATAACGATGTCTCTGACGACTTCAGTTGAGGTGAAATGTGTTTCAGAGTGATGTGAATGGTGATCGTTTGACATACATATCTCTTTAGATTTTATTCTAGTTAAAAATACTATATATTAGTTTTGCAATTTAAACATTACCGAGCTATTTAAATATTAAGGACTTCAACATGAAACAATGTACTTATAATGTATTGGCTTTATTAGTTTTTGCTTTGTCTTTTTCTTATGTACCCACAGCAGCCTTTCAATATCATTGTGTCTATGATGGCATCACAACTTTTAATGTGCCGATTTTTATATTCCAGCAAGTTTTTTTAGCGACCGTTTTATTTATTATTGGCCGTTATAGTTTTCAAGATGGCAAAATGGTATGTTGGATGTCATGTGGACGTAAAAAAGATAAAAAGAAAAAGTAATTAATCAAATTTTGCTTTATGTTTAGGCTGCCTTTTGAACTTTGTTTTGTCTTTTTCAACTTTAGGTTTAAAAGGTAAGTCAGCGCGGAAAAGTGCGTAATGGGTTTGAGAGCGTAATTTAAGTTTTCGAATTTGCTTCATAAAACATTACGCAATGATATCTAATACCCCTCGGGTAATAAATTCAATCGCCATCGATCCTAAAAGTAACCCCATAACGCGGGTAATAATTTTTGTACCAATCGCACCGATTACTTTCGAGATATTTTCAGCAAAACTCAGTGTGAGCCAAATCAAAAGAGATACGGCCAAACAAGGCAAGACAAGAAAGCTTTGATTGACAAAATTCGGTGCTTGATGCGCTGCAATAATCATATTACTCATAGCACCAGGCCCCGCTAAAAGCGGTATGCTCAACGGTACAAAAGCGATCAATTCTTTATCTGATTTTCCATTTTGTCCTGATTCAATAATTTGATGTTTACCTAACATCATAGAGATGGCCATAATTAATAAAAGAATTCCGCCACAAATTTGAAAGCTCGGCATCGTGATACCAAACATATTTAAAATTTTGTCGCCCAAGAAAAGTGAGGTCACGAGAATAATAAAAACAGTGATGGCTGTCATCTTAACGACATTTTTTTTGTTAATTTTTTTATGTTGGCCTGTTAGGCTCAGAAAAAGCGGCAAGCATCCAATAGGATCCACAATCGCAATAAGTGCAATGGTTGTTTTAATAATAAAGGTCCATTCAATCATGATGTTTTCCTTATTTAAAAAATGTCATAAAACCTAATGTAGCTGCAGCGACAGTCATTACAAACGTTGCTGCCCATCCTAAATATTTCACATACTTTCCTATAATAAAAGATCGCATCACTTTAGGGCGAGATGCCATATGCATAAGCGCAATCATTAAGGGTACTGCAACAATACCGTTAATTACAGCGCTCCAAAGCAATGCTTTAATTGGATCAATACCACTAAAATCTAAAATTACGCCAAGCAATGTTGCAATTGCAATCATTGCATAAAAATCTTTAGCTGCATGAAAACTTAAACCTAAACTTGCTGGTTTTTTAAGTAATTCCGCGACTGCATATGCTGCAGAACCGGCAAGAACGGGAACAGCCAAGAGTCCCGTACCTACAATGCCTGCAGCAAATAAAATAAATGTAAATTCTCCAGCGATTGGCCTTAATGCTTCAGCAGCTTCGGCTGAAGTTTGAATATCATGAACACCCGCTTTAAATAGAGTAGCGGCAGTCGTTAACATAATAAAAAAAGCAATTAAGTTAGAAAAACCCATGCCGACAACAGTATCGATACGAATGCGTTTTAGATGCTTACCTAAATGTTGTGGATGATGATTCAAATAAGTGGTGCTATGTTTTATACGCACTTCTTCTACTTCCTGACCAGCCTGCCAAAAGAAAAGATAAGGGCTGATGGTTGTCCCAAAAACGCCCACAATTAAAAGTACATACTGATTTGTAAGAATAGTTTCCGGAAAAATTGTTGCTTTGATTACCGTGTTCCATTCCACATGAGATGCAAAGACAGTGCCTACATAAGCAAATAAAGAAAGTGTGAGCCATTTTAAAACGCGAACATAGCGTTCGTAAGGAATAAAAATTTGTAGGAGTAAGCAGCTCATTCCAAATCCTACTGCATAAAGGTGTCTTGGTCCGCCGATAACAAGCTTGACCGCATCTGCCATAGCTGCGAGATCAGCCGCAATATTAATAGTATTTGCCGCAAGTAAAAGAATCACTAAAGGCCAAGTGACATATTTGGGATAAAAAAGACGCATGTTTTCAGCTAATCCTCGCCCTGTGACAAGGCCAATACGTGCACTGACTAATTGAATACCGACCATTAAAGGGTAAGTAAAAAACATGGTCCATAAAAGACCAAAACCATATTGTGCGCCTGCTTGAGAGTATGTTGCGATACCGCTTGGATCATCATCTGCAGCCCCTGTGATAAGCCCAGGGCCCAATTTCTTTATCAATTTTGGAAATTTAAAATTAAACATGACTAGAGCTTTTGTTTTAATACAAACTCTAGAATGACTTTAGCGATATAGCCTACAACACCCATGCAAAGAACAGCTAAAAGCCAGAGCGTTCCTTCTTTACCTGCTTTACTCTCTTTAGCGATGCCATACACAATAAAAAACATAAACAAAACAAGTCCGCCAATCATCCATGGTGTCCCAGCTTCAATTAAATCTTCAAGTGCATCAGGCGTCATGATTTTCTTTGCATATCACTGATTTGAGATAGATCAATGATAATAGATTTCTATCCATAAATTACGAATTGATTGATACGTTAAAAATAAAACAACTCTATAATTAAAAAATGAGTATCCCGATTAAAAGTATTCCTATTCAGAATATCTCGAAAAGAAGTCCCTTATCTCTAGAGGTTAATGATTGGAGAGCTCTCGACAATGTAAAGGAATGGTCTCAATTTAGCCAAAGTGTAAACAAAGACGATACACAATGGGAATCACATATCGTGATTGAGGGAATGCATTGTGCTGCATGTGCTTTTAAAGTAGAAAATACATTAAAGCCTTTACCAGGTGTTGTCGAAGTTTCCGTCAATGCTACATCAGGTCATGCCAAAATTATTTGGCAATCAAATCTTATTAAGCCATCCCTTTGGGCGAGCGGCATTTATAAAGCGGGATACCAAGCCTTTCCAGCTAGTGATTTGTTGCATCAAGATGAACGTAAAAAAACTCAACGACAAGCCTTATGGCGACTTTTAGTTGCTGGATTTTGCATGATGCAAGTCATGATGTTTTCAGTGCCCACTTATATGGCTATTCCTGGCGAAATGACAAATAACATGAAAGGATTAATGGAGTGGGCAAGTTGGGTTATTACATTGCCTGTGATGTTATTTTCATGTGGACCTTTTTTCAAAAGCGCGCTTCATGATTTAAAAACAAAACAAATCAGCATGGATATGCCGGTATCACTCGGTATTTTGATTATGTTTATTGTCAGTACTGCAGCAACTTTTGATCCTAATGGCTTATTTGGTAAGGAAGTTTATTTTGATTCACTCACCATGTTTGTATTTTTTCTTTTAACTGGGCGATGGATTGAATTAAAAATGCGTGATAAAACAGCGGGCGCCCTTGATGTATTGATGAGACGAATGCCGCGTATGGTCAATCGAGTGAATCCTGATGGCAGCATTGAAAAAATACCTGCCAATCTTCTTCAAGTTGGCGATACAGTCGAAGTGAAACCTGGGGAAGCTTTTCCTGCAGATGGACACATTGTCATGGGTTCCACAAATGTTGATGAAGCATTATTAACAGGAGAGTCTGCCGCTATAAGAAAATCTATTCACGCAAAAATTATTGCGGGCAGCTTTAATTTAACTAATCCTGTTCACATGCGAGTTGAACTTGTAGGACAAGAAACACGCTATGCCAAAATTGTGCATTTGATGGAAAAAGCATCTATAGATAAACCACGTTTAGCTTTAATGGCAGATCGTATTGCTAAACATTTTTTATGGGTTGTTATTTTATTAGCTTTAGGCGTAGGTATTTATTTTTGGCAGTTTGATCATGCAAAAGCTATAGTTGCAGCAGTCGCTGTATTAATTGTAACGTGCCCGTGTGCACTGTCTCTTGCAACACCTGCAGCGATGTTGAGTATGTCAGGCTTTTTAGCAAGACAAGGTATCCTGGTGCAAAAAATGCAAGCACTTGAAGCTTTAACGCAAATTAATACAGTGGTATTTGATAAGACAGGTACATTAACCAATGATCAAATTCTTATTGAAAAAATATTTACCAATAAAAAAATTACTGAGGAAGAAGCTTTAGTTATTGCGTCGTCATTATCTGCTTCCTCTCTCCATCCGGTCTCGAGAGCTTTTATGAATGCCGCTGAGATTGATACATCATTCAAAATTGAAAAAATCGAAGAAATCAGTGGCGGCGGATTATTGGCCAAAACATCTTTAGGCAATTTTAAATTGGGCTCGCTTAGTTTTTGTGGCTTAAAGGGTAATGAGTTTGATCACTTAAAAGAAGAACAATTACAAGTGCATTTAATGCATGACGATGATTGGGTGGCAAGTTTCATGATGACAGAGTCGATTAAAGAAGATGCGCTTCAATCGATTGAAAAACTTAAACAATATCATTTAAATATTGAAATTTTATCAGGAGATAAATTGTCATCCGTTAAAAGAGTAGCTGATCAATTAAGTATAAAAAATATTAAGGGTCAATGTTCGCCCGAGGATAAATTAAGACATATTCAATTACTTCAATCACAACATTCGAAAGTACTTATGGTGGGCGATGGATTAAATGACGGGCCTGTATTGGCTTTTGCTCACGCTTCCATTGCGCTTGGTCAAGGCGCACCTCTATCTCAAGCACAATCAGACTTTATTATTTTAAAAGGTGAGCTTCGTCTTATTCCTCAATTGATAGAGGAGGCCAAACGTACGATGAAAATTATTAAGCAAAATCTAATTTGGGCAGCTTTATATAACTTGATTTGTATTCCTTTAGCTGTGATGGGATTTTTACCGGCATGGTTAGCTGGACTCGGTATGGCATTGAGCTCACTTTTTGTCATCTTGAATGCAGCACGATTAGCCTTCTAACTTGAATTAAAAGACTTATACTTCAAATTATGGATATTCTTTATTTACTAGTACCTTTTTCCGTCATCTTAGTGCTTGTTATCCTTGCAGGTCTTTGGTGGGCAGTTCATAGCGGACAGTTTGAAGATACGGAAAAAGAAGGTGAACGTATTTTGCACGACGATTGATCTAAGTCAAATCCCCATTCTCCAAAGTTTGAGAAACTTCACGTATGAATCAATG
>Ga0255147_1000435_pt1 | contig 12174 bp, 34 predicted proteins | sample Atl_Miss_RepA_8h_FD_183034 | JGI IMG/M metagenome (GOLD analysis project Ga0255147, IMG submission 183034) | Freshwater microbial communities from Altamaha River, Georgia, United States - Atl_Miss_RepA_8h | ecosystem: Environmental > Aquatic > Freshwater > River | place: USA: Georgia | collected... | reverse complement strand
TATATTTTATTTGTATGATCCAGGGTTTTGAGATGTCCGATTTGTCCAATTAGTGCGCCCATATGACTGGTCTTTGTGACTTAAAACACATAAAAAGTTTTTGTAATGTCCGACATGTCCGAATTGCCCCCTTGAAAATGTCAGACCCCCCATGTAGAGTTAAGGTATTAGATAAACAAAAGAAAGGTTAGACAAATGACTAACACTAACAAGATAGACACAATGAGTTTCTTAATAGATAACGATTACTGCGTGACCGATAAGGTTTGCGTATTCTGCTCAACACTAACAGACGGGTGGAATAGTTTCTGCCCTAGATGTAAAGACTATAAAGGAATGATGGGCTTATATGAAGCCGTAGAATACTACGGAGTAGATATACTCCCAATGTGAGGTAACTCACACCAACGACACAGCGTGTCGCCTTGATAATCCTAACTAAATATGAAATAATACTAACTAACTAAATGAAAGAAGGTAGCCAAATGAGTGCTAATCTATACAATATCGAAAGCTTACTAATAGGTAAGACCTATCGTTCCCGTTCCGTTACAGGCGAGATTATCTCAGCCGAAAAACACCCTAAGTGTGTTCACTATGCGGACGCTGAGGCGTATCTAGTAGAGATACGCAAGCAAGGCGGAGGATATACCTACCGCACAGTAGCGGTGAGTGTGTCATAAATCACACCACGCTAACAGCGTGTCGCCTTGAAAATGTCGGGGCTATCTGATAGTCTAACGACATAAGATAAAAAACTAAATAAAGGGTATGAGCCTAGCAAATAATCCGAAAGGTGAGCCTAGCAAATAAGACCCACTAACTACTAAACGAAAAGGAATAAAATAAATGATGACTAAATGGGATACTATTCAAGCAGATGTGGCAGATGCCTATCGCCACCTTGATGATGTAGAGGAAATAGAAAACGAAGAAGAAGACTTTTTCGGTTTCGCAAAAGCAATTGAAATTGACCATCTTACAGATGAAGAAGTAGAAGAAATATTCAACATGTTTGGAGATAAATAATAATGACACTAGAACTAAATGACTATGGCTTAGAGTTTGATACCTATGTGTGCTACATAGCGTTATCATGGCAGGTTCTTATTCCCGCCCTAATTATTGGAATTGGCTACAAGATTTACAAGATGAAAGGAAAAAAGAAATAATGGATTTTCTAGAATACTTAGATGAAGTCTATGAAGAATTAGTAGATGAGTTTGGACATGAGATAGAAAGTAAGTGTGTCCATGAATAGACTACTCACTACTCTTGTTCAATTAGCGTTAGCAGGTATCACTATCCCGCTGCTAATTCTTGCGATCAAAGACATAAAAGAAAACGGATTATAGTCGGCGTGTCGCCTTGACAAAGGCGGCATTTGCCCGCAGCTTTTGTGCGGGCGATTTGTCCATTATGTCCGAATTTACGAATTCCCCGAATTTTGTGAGATTTATCACACGGCTTGAGCGTCTCATTATTTGGAATTACTGGCTAGTAAGTAGAAAAATGTCAGTGGTTTTTGGTATCCTTACGGAGTAACAAAATGAAAGGAAAACTAATGAGAACTTATTCTATTGAGGATTTACTAGTAGGACAATTTTATCGCCCTGCTTCTCTTGCCCGCCGATTTTTTGGTGGAGAAATAAATTTCGCAGAAAAGCGAGATGATGTCTGGGTAGGCACGGATTATCAAGCCTATTCAATTCGCTATCGTGTTGGTCATTCAGTAAAAAATGAATGGGCTACTATCGCAGTAAAGGTTGGTGAGTAATAATGGGATACATTGAAATTTTTCGCCTTGATGAAAATGGCGCAGGTTGGGTTGATTTATCTGAAGCAACCCCCGATGAATTATTCAACATTGAATTAGGCTTACTAAATGAGGGAGCCTTATTCAATACCCCCGAAGCCGACTAAATGTCAGTGGCTTCCGCTATAATCTAACTAAACAAACGAAAGGGAAACTAAATGAAACTAGATGAATTCAAGGCTTATGTTATCGCTCAGCGCAAGGCGCAAGCGAAAGAAAACACCGAAAAGATTTTGTCGGTGGTCAATGCTACAATTACAGAAACACAACGAAAGGAAAACTAAAATGAGTAAAATAAAAAATGCGCTAGATGAAATTCTAAACTGCGAGATTTGCGAGGGTTCAGGAATTTCTGCTGGTTGGGTATCATCTGACGGAGATTATGATTTTGAGTGGTGCGAATGTAATCCACACAACCTAATTCCAGAATTCGAGGAATAAAAATGGAAATTTTTATCTGCGACAACTGCTCAACACTAGCCACCTTGTCGGTGGTTGGTGATACAATTCAACTAACAAAATGTAAATGCGAAAATGAAAGGGAAACTAATGTATAAACTATTTACTTACTATGACGGAAAATTGGAATTCACACACCAATTCAATGACGCTCTTGAAGCCTTCGAGGCTTTTGCTAGATGTGTAGATGTAGGCTTTGCTATGGAAACCGCAACCTATAATTTAGAAATGCCAACAGGCAAAATGTATACAAAAAACTTTGATAGAATTGGGTTGGTGTCTGTAAAATGATGACTAGAAAAGACTACATAGCAACCGCAGAAATTCTAAACTATGTTAGCGATAAAACTCACCCAGCAGTTTTTTCAAAAATGGTTGTAGATTTTGCGGAGATGTTCGCAAAAGATAATCCGAGATTTGATGCGAATAGATTTTATTCCGCAGCGAATTACAAAATACCAAGTTTCAAAAGTTAGAAAAGAAAAGGACAGAAAATGAAATTACCAAATAAAGAAAGAATAAAAAGAGTTTTGGAAATTCGCCGCAGTAATGCGGCAACTCCAATAAAATCTAAAAAGATTTATTCACGAAAACGAAAGCATAAAAATAAATCTGCGTGAATAAATATGCAGGCCCGCAAAGCTGTGGGGGCCAGGACGCTGTTACGTCAAGTCGACACGCTTCCTGGAATTTGTGAGATTTATCACAAAAATAATCTGCGACACGCCGATACTAAAATGGAAAATGTCAGTAATCTAATGTAAAATAGCGGGCATAACGAAAGGAATAAAATGAATACAATTTACTGCGATTTTTATGAGATTTGCGGCACTGCTACCTATGTCAATGATAAAGATTTGGAATACTATAACGACGGCTATCAATGTGCCGAATGCTTTGATCAGATGGATATGGATTTTTACCAGCTGGTCGGCTGGTAAATGTCAGTAGCCTACTGTATAATAACTAACTAACAACAAACGAAAGGTAAAAAATGAAAGACACAACAAACTGGGCTAAATTCCCATTCACCGTTGACGGCGTAGAATTCGTATCTATGCTTGACCCTAACGGTTCAATGTATCAGCAGGTAAAACTTGTTCCTGCACAGGTATTTACTATGATGAACGAATCCGCTATTCGTGACCTTATTGGTAAAGTATCTCTCATGTCTAAGTCTGAAATTCAGGATGAGTTAGACCGTGTAAATGAGGGCTTTGGGCAGGCTTACCTAGCCCTAGCGTAACAATGTCGGTGGGTAGGTGTATAATCTACCCACCACAACAACGAAAGGAAAACAATGTTATCAACCGCTCTTGAAATTTTAGAGGCAACAAAAGAAAGTATCTTTGACGAGGACATAATGGGACTCGCTGGAGAATTACACACACGCAGAAATGAACTAGATGATGAAACTTATGCTAAGTTTTTATTTATGTATTCATCGGCAGTAGCGTCAAAAGTAGCAGATTTAGTTACTAAAGTATTACTAACTGAAACACAATTTAGAGAAATGGTAGAGGCTCTAAATGAAATGGATAATCTATCAGAGGAAATTCTAGAGGAATTAGGAGAATAAAAAATGGGAAGTAATTTAGCATACGAATTAGCTGGTAGCGAATTAGATTTATCTAGTGCTATTGGATACCACTTACAGGGTAATCATTACCCACCCGTCCCGCTCTCAATGGTAGAACCTTGTATTGAGGCTATCTTTGCTCACGATGAAGGAGAAATTGATCGTGAGATACCGATGCCCGAAGGCGTTACCTATAAAGGTAAAGATACCGCACCTGCTTGGGCTATCATAGAACAACACCACCTAGAGGCTTGGTGTGACTAATCTCACACCCACAGAGGCTACCGCTTGTCGGTAGTCCCTGCTATAATCAACCACTAACGAAAGGAAAAAAATGCCAACACTAGAAATCGGACAGACAATTACAACCGCAAAAAGCGGTGTTGTCGGAGTAATCAAGGCAGTAGATAATCACCCTAGCGGTGTAAGTCGTGTTCTGCTTGATGTAAATGGAACAGAACGCTGGACAAGCGTATCTAACTAAATAAAGATAAGACCTGAGTAAGTCTATAAACTACTCCACAATTTTGTCGGTGGTGTCCGCTATACTATCGGCTAAACAACCAACTAACGAAAGGAAACAAATGAGTAGAGGAAAAGCGATAAATGTAAAAATCGCAACTTCTAAAGTAATCAAGGCACTAGAAACTAAATTAGCCGAAATCAAAAAGGCTTACGCAGAACAAGGTGCTAACGAGGCGAAGTATCAGAAAGCCCGTGAAAAATGGCAAAAGGAAATCGGCAAGTGGGCTATTTCTAACTTCTCAAAGGCAGAGAACATCAGAACAAACTATCGTCAATGGAACAAAACTCTCAATGTAGATTTTGACCTTATTGTTAGCGAAACTGATTTTCCTGCTGAACCTGAAAAGGGTTATGAGGAAATCCACCGCCATACTTACAATGAAATGGTAGATGAAATTGAGAACGCTATTCGTATTCTCAAGATGACCGATGAGGAAGTAGTTTCAACTTCTACTTACAACGCTATCGCAAGATACTTGTAAAATTGTGGGGGCTAGACAAAACTCTAGCCCCCATGCTACAATTCTAATCCCTACTAACAGAAAGTAATAAAATGAAAAATCGTTTTCGTGTAGAAATCTATGACGCAAACAAAATGAACGATGTAACTATTTATTCAGAGCAGGGCGTAGATAAAGAATACCTAACTGAATTAGTTATTTCTAACTTACGCAACTTTCAAGGTCAAGTTCGTGCTTATGTTTTTGATAATCTAAAGAAAAAGAAAACAACTGCGCTAATGCTTGATGAAAATGTTGTAAATAAAATAAATAAGAAGCGAATACTAACAGCAATAGAAATTGGTTTAGTATAAAGTTTGGGGCGGGTTTTACTTCATAGTTCCCGCCCCATTTCAATTTTGGCCCGCAAGAACTGTGTGGGGCAAATCCCCGTTACGTCAAGTCCAAAACACCCCTGGATCTTGTGAGCTTTATCACAATGTCCGATTTAGTAGCATATTGGAACTAGTTATTTACAATGTCGGTGGGGTAGTGTATAATTCAGATTCAATCTAACCAATGAAAGGAAAATCATGGCTCATAACCTTGAAATGAATGGCAACGAAGTTGCCTTTGCTTTGCGTGGAACTCCAGCATGGCACAATCTCGCTAATCGTATCTTCTCTAAAGATGAAGAAGTTAGCACCGCTACAATGCTTGAAGAGGCAAAACTCTCTAATTGGGACGTTCGCTTATCTCCAATCACTAATCACATTGACGAATCTTGGAACGACGTTTCTGATTCTCATCTTGTTATTCGCACTAATCCATTCAATGGCGGAACCGATGTTCTCGCTACTGTTGGAAAGCGCTATAAAGTAATTCAGAATGAAGAGTTGTTCGCATTCGCTGACGCTATTCATGACGCTAACCCTGAGTGTCGCTGGGAATCTGCTGGCTCTCTCAAAAAGGGTAAAGTTGTTTTCGGAACTGTTGATGTTCCTAGAACTATGGTATTAGACCCACAAGGCGCTAATGACCAAACAAAACTTTATCTAATTGTATGGACATCACACGATGGCTCTGTTGCTGTTCAAGCAGCGATTACTCCTGTTCGTGTTGTATGCCAAAACACTTTGAATCTCGCAATGCGTAATGCTAAGCAATCTTTCAAGATTCGCCACACGCAAACCGCAGAAGGTCGAATTCAAGTTGCTCGTGAAACTCTTGGGCTTGCTCTTGGATACTTTGATGAATTCGAGAAAGAAGCGCAGGAACTTTTCAAGCAGGAAATTACTGATAAGCAATTCTCAGACCTTATCAAAACAATTTATCCTAAGCCTGAAAAGGACGCAGCAAAAGTTGCTATAACAAAGTGGGAAAATAAAGTTGTCTTGCTTGATGACCTTTATCATAACTCACCAACGAATGCTAATATCAAAGGCACAAAATGGGGCGCTTTCAATGCGCTCACCGAACGCCTTGATTATTTCCGTTCGGGTCGTGGCAATTCTGAATCACTAATGGCAGGTGCTTCGGGCTTTGACCCAATTCTTACCGCAGAGAAAAATAAAATTCTCAAGTTGGTAAAAGCGTTTTAGTAAAACGCAAAATCCTGAGCAAGATTCAAAACTGCTCACCACAAGGTTCCGTAGAATAGCTTGGTTCAATTCGCTACCCTGTCACGGTAGAGATCACGGGTTCAAATCCCGTCGGAATCGCAAAAAGGCCCGCAGACGTGAAAACCAAGCTGATGTGTTACGAATCACAAAATTTTTTCCTGGATTTCCTGGACAAATGTCGGAGGGGACCTGTATAATTCGGGGCATGACAGAAACTTGGACTAAGAATACATATGCATGCGACCCTGATGAATGTGACACTCTGATCGAGATTACAACATCAGATAAGTTTGGCTTTCCATCTGGAAGTGTGAATAATGTCACATGCCCGTGTGGACGTAGGCCCAATCTTTTGTCAGTGGAGCCTGCTATAATTGCACCAACAAACGAGAGGAACGAAATGGAAACTGCACCATATTCATACAATGCAAATGCATTGGTTACTTATAAATCAATTAAGGATGGAGAGGCAACTTATCCTACCCTTAAGGTAAATCAACTAGAAGAGATTCTAGATAATCCAACATTAGATGTAATCGAGACACTTTCAAACGGTGAGCATATTGTTCATCAGATGAAGAGAACTGATGTTTCAGAAATGTTTCGTCTACGTGCATATGATAAATCTAAGATTCAAGATATGGAGTCAAAGATTAATCAGATTACTGGCAACCTTACTGCCATGGGCTGGTATAACCCAAACACAGATAAAGAAGACATTCTGTCAGAACTCTGTGATATCCTTGGTCATGAACCAAAGCAAACAGTTCGCATTACTGCAACAGTTAGTGTTGAAGTAGACTACGAAATTCCTTTAGCAGATGTTGATGATTTTGATTCTCATTACTTCCTGCAGGATAATTTGTCAATTGATTCATGGCACGGAGATGTGACAGTAGAATCTTGGACAGTCGAAGATTCTGATGTAGATTGGAATGACTAATGTATTTTGAGTTGACTGCTCCTGATAGGCTATCTCTTGAGATGGCTTATTGGGATGCACAAATTACTGGGCTGGACCCTGAGTTCCTGCCACCGTTGACTTTCTCTGTTGGAACTGGTAGTATTGAGAAAGTTAGTCGGATTAGAGATAAGTTTAATTTAAAAGAAACTTATTTATCAGAATCAGAGCCGACAGGTTACACAAGGAGATAGATGGACTACGAAGACGGATTCCAGGATGGCGTTAAATTTACTCGTGAAGTAATTATTAACAATATCCGTAAATGGGCTGAAGACCACGAGGAGGGTCCTACATTAGATTGGGTCGCAGATCGAATCGAATTTGGGACATTAGACAATGACCTCTGAGGATCTAAATAAATGGATTGGCTGTGACCAATGCAGCTCCGCCCAAGCTATGTATTTAATTAAATTAATGGACGGGGAACTAGCATTCTGTGGCCATCATTTTAATAAGAACAAGGAGGCCCTTGACAAAGTCGCCTATGAAATTATACAATTGAATAAGGTAGAGGAAATTCCTCAATTACAAGAAGAAAGGATATAACGGTGGGAGACAGAGCAAACTTTGCATTCGTTCAACCAAATGGAAATACAATCGTCCTATATGGACACTGGGCAGGCCACAACATGCTTGCAAATCTAGCGGAGGCTGTAGCAAAAGCAGAATCTCGCTGGTCGGACCCCTCATACGCAACACGTATCGTAATTAGTCAGATGATTGGCGACGGTTGGGGTTTTGAAACTGGATGGGGTATTCATGTCAACGAAATCGGAGACAATGAACACAAGATTCCAGTCATTGACTGGGCCCAAAGAACATTCAGTCTTCATTCAGAAGATTCATTCTTCAATGAAGATAACAAGGTTCGAGGGATGAGCAATGAAGCAATCTTTACAATGGACCTAGCGGCGTTCGTTGAAAAGTATTCAGACCTGACATTGTCGGTTTGACAGTAGTGCCCTTGGTCGACTATAATTAGTTTAGGCCAGGGGCCTATTATCAACTTGGGGTGCGGCTATTAGCAATTCTGCAAGTCGTTAAATAAAGCAGGCTTTACTTAATTCCTTTCGTTTGACTAGCAGCCTCAATTTTAAAAAACCTTTCCAGAAATGGGGAGGTTTTTTATTTGCGCTCACGTGTGGGGACTATATCATGTCGTTACGGAATCTGTCAAATTTTCCTGGAATTTTCTCATATTTTGAAACAAGCTGTCAGATCTATGTGATGCACATCATATAGACAAATGTCAGTGGTATGAATTATAATTAGGGTAAATCGAGAAAGGAACAATATGCCAAACTGGGTATATAACGGATTAACTATAGAGGGAAATCCGCAACTTGTCAATACATTGGTAGCACAATTAAATAAGCCATTTGCACAGGTTCATGATTCATGGAATATGGAATCAGGTCAAATGGAGAAGAAGCAAACTACATATCCTAATCCTGTATTTGCTTTTCATAATATCTATAATCATTTACAAGCAGGTATTACTGAGTATGATTATCTTCAGCAACCCGACCATTCTTTACCACTTGCAGAGGCCTTAAAATTTAAAGGTAGCCATTGGTATGATTTTAATGTTCGTGAATGGGGAACAAAATGGGATGTTGCTGTATCTTCAGATGATAAATATCCTGAAACTTATATGGAAGGTCCTACACCAAATGGAGAGAACTCTGTAGTTTATTATAATTTCAATACTGCTTGGTCCCCACCGTTTCCTGCCATTTCTAAATTGTCTGCACAATACCCAGCACTTCTATTTACTTTATCTTATGAAGAAGAAACAGGCTGGGGTGGAGAGACAGAATTCCTACGTGGTGAACAAATCTCAGAATCAGAGTATGGTTGGAAATGTCGTGAATGTGATGTTGAATTAGACGAAACTCCATACTGTGAGGAATGTGACTATGACACATGCCCTAAATGTGGCTATGGAGAGCCTGATGAAAAATGTCAGACCCATAGTGTAGAATTGACCCCTAGCAAAAGAAAGGAAGCATAATGGCTGATAGGCTGGAATTAAATGACCGTGGTTCATTTTTAGATGATGAAAATGAAATGGTTATTGGAGCAATTATTCAGGAAATATCTGAACAATTGTTTGAAGATTGGAATAACTCTAATTTAGATGAGGGGACATTTTATGCAGATTGGAAGATTGCTGAAATGTCTAATGACAATTATCTCAAAGGTAGGTTTAATCAGTTTTATGATTTGACACCTGAAGATGATGAATATCTAGAATGGGATGAGGAGAAATAATGTTAGGTTATACATATGATGATGTAGAGAAGATGATTACTACTCTTAATTATTCTTTACACCACCACCTGCCAAATACAACTGGTCCTGCCGCTAAATTTGTGGAAGAGGATATGACTGTATTAAGACAAATTGAAGATTTGTTGTTAGGCTTATTGGCGGAGGGACATGTTCAATGAAAGAATTAATTGAATATATGAAGCTTCATGCAATTAGTTTAGAACAAGACCTGGAGAAGTTGTCTACTCAAATGGAATCAATGGACCCTGCTTCTAAAGATTTTAATGAATTAGATTTTGAATTCAATAATCTATCAGGACAGTATATTGCTACCGCCCACTTAATGTCAGTGGCAACTGATATAATGGCCAAAACAGAGGAGAACTAATGCAAGAACTATATTCGGAAAAACTGGACCCGCACCTACAACGTTTGGTGGACGCTGGGGTTAGTGGCCTTGATATCATGCACGGTCATCTTAAAATTCTTATGCTGGAGGCTGAAGCACACTATGAAGAAGCACAGCGTGTTGAAGAAGAGAATGACTTTGATGACGCAATGCAGTCTATGGAGCGGAAATACTGGGAGGGCCAGTGTGACGCTTTAGCACACCTATACAAACTTACGTATGACTTATCGTTTGCAATTGCTGGAATGGAGAATCCTAATGAAGCCTGATGATAAAGATAAATTAAATAAGTGTTTAGATATTCTAGACACTACAGATCTGGGACTATCTCTGGTTTGGCTATGGACATGGTCCACAATTAAGAACTTCATGGAGGATGAACAGTTCATCATGAAGAAGACTGAAGATGAGATGTGGGAATGTCTATGTGAGGCTGTTGCGGCAGGCCACGGGTTCACCTTGGAATACGGGGCTGAGCAACACTATGACGAAGTCATGGATTGGATGTTAGGTCGTGAATACATGGTCGACTCTGACTTTGAGGATGATGATGAATGACCAAGAATTAATTAATTATAAACTGGAGCTGGCTCGTGCATGGCTTCAGAACGGGCACGAAGACATGGCTAGGGACCTAGTCAGGTCGATTATCGAAATTGGGGAGGACAAAAATGAGTATTTATGAGCCAAGTCTAGAAATCCTGGAAGTTGCATACGAAGTATCACCAGGAGGAACAAGGACATTTGAGGTATATGATAAAGATGAATCTGATCCATTATCTATCCCAATATATGAGACAGAGTCATTGACAGATGCTGTCGAATATTGCTATAATCTGGGCAAGGATTTTATTGTCCGAACATACGCTGAATGGGAAATGAGGGAATTGCTTGCCGATTTATAAAGTATATGGAGATAAGGTTCATAGTTACTATACTAATGTTTCCGCTTCCGACCCAGACCAGGCATATGACATTGCCAAATTAAGGTCAACTTCGGAATGGGATGAAGTAGAAAATGATGAAGTAATCGAAATATCAGAAGTGATATTAGATTAATTAATACAACTAAATAACGGTGGGGTATTTACAAATTCGTAAATATCTTATATAATAATAATGATCATAGAAAGGATCAAAAACAATGGCAACAAAGCGTGAATATCTAACTCAAAAGGGAATTACTGTTGGCCGCCGTGGACGTTTCTCCGCAGCTGCAAAGCAGGCTCTATCAGAGGCGGAAAAGCAAGGCATCAAGTTCACAGCAGAGACCAAGACTGCTAAGAACTAATTAATCATAAGGGGGCTGGACAATCTCCAGCCCCCATGGTAAAATCCAAATACAACTCCATACTGAAGAAAGGCGGAACTGTGGCAACAAAAGAACATAAGGTGGGAGAACTTCTAGCAAACTCCGTAGAAGACCACTTCTTCAATCCAGCAACATTAGCATATTATCTATCGCAGCAGCCAACATGGACAATCGACAGGGTCATGGAGGTCGTAGCATGGATAATCGAGAAGAACGCAAGGCGGGCGGAGGTAGAAGCAGGAAACGGCATTCAATCAGAAGGCCTAATACTTGCCTACAATCTAGATAAACTAGTAGATAGAATAAAATCAACAAATCAATTTGAGAACATCAAACTGCCCTAATTAAAACAAATTAAGGACAAGTTGGACATTTGAAATGATGTCCGATTTGTCCTTTTTTGCTGTGTTCCGTGGGCCAAATTTTGCATTTACGACATATATATAAAAATCCCAGAAATTCTGTAGCATATCGATCAGAATCTGTCAAGAACATATAATTAATTAATTAAAACTATATAGAATCTGACAAAATCTGATCAAATTTGTGTGCCAAATTTCGCATTTACGGCCATTATGTCGAATTTCCCAGAATGTTTTTATATGAAAACTATTGACAAAATTGGCCAAATATGCAGGGGTTGACAAATGTGGAGGAAAATGGAGCATTATGGTTTAAATTGGAGGGTCGCTCAATTACACAAATATCTCATAATATGATATTTAGTAATAATTGATAGTGAATTGATAGTCTATTTTCTCTCAAAGGCTCTTC
>Ga0255147_1000434_pt1 | contig 12181 bp, 20 predicted proteins | sample Atl_Miss_RepA_8h_FD_183034 | JGI IMG/M metagenome (GOLD analysis project Ga0255147, IMG submission 183034) | Freshwater microbial communities from Altamaha River, Georgia, United States - Atl_Miss_RepA_8h | ecosystem: Environmental > Aquatic > Freshwater > River | place: USA: Georgia | collected... | reverse complement strand
CCTTCTTCCATAAAAATAACCACAAAGTTCACCAAATCGACGCATTCTTTTGTGCGGGTCATTGTCTTCCATAATTCACCTGTTAGGGGCACGATCCCAGTAACGCCAGCCAGATGACAACAGAAAAGAATCCTAAATTACAAAAAGATTCTTTGCCTTTATTCCAAGCTGGTTGCCGTCCTTGCACTCCTCCCGATTTAATTGACTGTCCAGAACGGGAGCAGCTGAACAGATTCCACTCAAGTGGTTTCCTGTTTCCAATGCGCTACTATCTCTTCAGCGCACTTCTTCTTTATCCCATAGAAGAGCATCACTTCACGGAGCTTTGCTCTTCCTTCCAGATACCTTCGCTTTAGCTCCATCCTTGATTCCTGAGATAGGCCGAACAGAGTCAGATCGTTCGCCACCTCGTTCCTCTCGCTCGGCATTTGCTAATTCCTCAATGAATATAACCGCTTGTGCAGTCATATCATTTTGGATTTCGCACATAACTTTGTACAGATTACCTTCCTGATTGTAATCGGAAATGATAGGACCAAGGTACTTTCTGTTTTCAAGCTTCCTGATCGTCACATGGAACAGGTTGAGCATCTGCATCTGGGACACTCTAATGTGCCGTGCAAAAGCCTTGGATGAGTCTTCGTAAGGATCAAAAAGAAACTCGCCAACAATCAGTTCCGTGTAATGAGTAATCGGAATTGGTAAAAACCATTTGACATGAGTTGTATTAGCCTCTTCAACTTCTCGTTTCATTCCTGTCTCCTATTTAGAAAGCACCGCCAGTGGGACTGCCATTACCCACATCACCAACTTGAGCCGGTATCCTAAAGCATTTAGAAGATGGCGGATTACTATGATGCCTTAGCGGTAGCGAACCACTGCGACATACATCCCATTATTCAATCGTCCGGTGGCAATGTCAATCGGAGTCCGCTTTCCCCAGAAACAGCAGTTCTGGATCGCAGCTTGAGGCGAATGTGCGCTCATTCCGATTCCCTCGTATCCGCCATTGGGATTGCCCCAGTGACGAAACCTTCCAGTGGTGACGATCAGATTCACAACACTGGCAGCAGAGGAAGTATCACCTTTCACTTGGGCAGTTTGAGTGGTGGTAACGACAGTCCTTGTCTTACGAAATACACCAGCATCAGCACTGCAAACCAAACCAAAAGCAGCAGCAAGCCCCAAAGCATATCGCATAAACATTGGCGAATCCTTTCAGAATTTAACTTCTGACCTTTCATATTCCTCTACTACCTTTTCGAGGAATCCAATCTCGATAACCAGCTGCTTCACCAGTTGGATCAGCTTGCCAAGGTCATCGCCATTAACGATGCGAGGTAATGCCTCATACCGTTTAATGATCGCTTCAAAATCAGACTTGGTCATCCGTGACTTGCTTGGCCAGTAGCTGGGCCAAATCTCAATCTTGTTGCTCTCCGGTTCCATCCTTATCCTCCTCCTCCTCCTCTTCAATTGCTTCCTGCAATCTGGTCATCTCATGCACCAGCATTCCAAGTATACGCATGGCCCGTTTGATATGTTTCAAATTTCTTTGATAATCTTCTTTTGGTTTAGCAATTAGATAAATTGCGGAGAATGCGAGATACATGAATGCGTATCGGTAACGCAGAGAACAGAATTCTGGAATTAGCTTTTCAGCGTCCAGACTATCTATTCCAGAATCCATTGACTTAACGATCCTCTTGATATCGTCCACCTCGAAATCAGCATCAAGAATATCGTCAATAAACTCTTCAAATTCTCGCCCCGGCATCACTTAACCCTCAAGAAGGTTTTGCCGTCTATCACAACTTCATTGGATAGTTGGGCTACAGCAGATTGTATCACATCGTCTTGATAACCGGCCAGCCTTGCGTCATGGAACAGGATATCCTTCAACTTCTTGCCGGTCGATAAGTAACTGCCAATGTACCACAGCGCATCCCTATTCGGACTGCTATTCTGCTGGACAGTTGGATCACGATATTCGTTGCCATTATTCCCCATTCTCACCTGTAATTCATTCGGAATAATGCTATTCGATTTGCTAACGAATAGCCTCCTCAAATTGCTTGTGGGTGGCTCATCTGGAATCTTGGACAGGTTAATCATCTGGCGACATTGGCCAACGATTCGCCTTCCTAAAGCTTCGCCTCCAGCCGATAGATGGGTAACCAGAATAATTGTGGTATTAGTCCTCTGCGCTATCTCTGCGAGTGGGCGGAAGTATTTAACCCCATCCTCCGGGCGCATGGTATTGTGCGGGGTCGAATTCATCACAGTATCAACGAATACCAATGACGGTCCAATGCGAAGGATACGCTCCTCCAGAGCCTTAAAACTCTTCTCATTCTCCAGCATTGTTCCTTCTGTTGGATCGTCATCCCAACCATTCAGATAGATCGCTTCTGGCGGTATCCCGAACTGCTCTGGGAATTGAGCTATTTCTCCCCATTGATTATCGCAGGCTAGCCACATCACGGATGATCCACGATCTAGAGTGGCAGGAGAACCATCAGGCCAAGGCATATGATTGTAAATCCGCTTGGCCAAATCAGCGCAGAATCGTGTCTTCCCTGCTCCCGGTTCAGCAGCAACTCCAACTAGCACTCCACGCTGAATCCAATTCGGCCAAATCCACTGCAAAGACTGTCCAAGGCGGATGAGATCGGCAACAGTAGCATCAGACCGCTTCGTCCCATCCTCCTTCTGGATCGTCTTTTCAATCGGGAAATCTTGCTTCTTTATCTTCTCGCCCAATCTTGCAGGGTCGATATTTTTTAGAGCCTCATCCAGCTTCCTCTCAAGATCACGCTGATTCCAAGGCGGATTGCATCCTTGATTCCATTCTGCCAGTATTGGATACGCTTCTTCCCTGCTAAGTGAGAAGCCCTGAACTAGAATGGCAGCAACCCGATAAGTTCCGTTGTGGCCCCCTTCTCCAGAAGATGCTCCCTCAATCGTCCGAATATACGCTCTCGCCTGATCCGCAATAGATGCCTTTGTTGATAATTGGTTTGCAAGATCATTTTGCTCCCGCCAGATTTCAATAGCTTTCTGAATCGCTTCGGTATTACTTTTCCTCGCTCTATCACTATGATTGCCATCGCTAATTACTCCTGTAGTCCTCCAAGGCCGATCCGTTGTACTGTCGCCCTTTCTCGCCTTGGTTCCATAAAGCCTAATCATCCGTTGACTATCGTAGGTGACTGGATCAACCTTTGCGCCAGTGGAAGTGCAGCGTGACGATAGCTCTGAAAGGAATTCCTTTATAAGCGAATCAGTTGACTTACCAGATGGGAGATCAACAGGGAAAAGAAGATGGCATCCATTGCCGGAATCCGCTCTCACTGGGGCGTTGAATCCGAATACCCGGAGAGTTTCGACTACATCGTCAGCAAGTGAGAATGCCCGTGACCTTTCGCCATCAGTAGCCGATACATCGCTTGGCCGATTGGAATCGCAATCAATAAATAGCCATCGCCTTTTTAGGCAATCCTTACTGCTGGATGATTTGACCTTGGTATCGAATGGCTTGCGATACTTGGAATCGTTCAGTTCCTTCAGTTCAGGATTGACTGGGGAAGAAACCAAATAGATTCCAACGCAGTTGTCTTTGGCATCTTCTGCATGAATGAATTGCGATACGGCATCAGCGTCTTCATGGCTGATGTATTGATTTCTGCAATACCTATCGTCAGGATTAACCTTGGACTTATAAAGAGCCCGGACCTCTGTCACTGATCCGGGCTCAACGAGAATCCGAATGGAATCGGCAATCGAGAACGACATTCCTATCTCCGATCAAAGCAAGTCTTCCGGCGTAATGCCTTCCGATTCCGTTTCCACTGGAGCGTCTTTCTTCTTTCGAGTGCTACCCTTTTTGGGTCCACGAACACCCGACATATAATCTAGTTTGCCCTGATTAGCTGATAGCCAATCCGCAAGGATATCATCCGTAACATACCAGCGTGAACCAATCCTTAGTGCTGGGATAACGCCCTTATCTATCCACTTTTTGATGGTTAGATAAGTGAAACTCCGGCCAAGGATGGAATCACAGATAGGGATGACTTGGCCCCCTGACCGGAGTGTTTCCACAATCCGCTGGTTGTATTCTTCAACCGTTGGACTGCTCATCAGAAGGGGGCCTCATCCGATTCTTCGGACTTCTTGAGGCTAACCACACTTATATTGTGATAGGTCTTGCCAGTCTGCTGATTGGCATTAGTTCGTTTGCGACCATTGAAGACCTTTCCAATGGTCTTGCCAACCGCACCGACAAGCAGCTTTGCAAGTGGAATGTTGTCCTTCTTCCAATCCCTTGGCAACGATCCAAGCAGGGTGAGATCGGAACCCAGAATGTTGAGGGCAACTGGCTTGCCAAAGTAGCTGGTACGCTCCACGATGGAGTCAACGCAACTTGGGCCTTCCAAAACCTTGAGAGTCCAGCGCACAATGGGAGTGCCGGTGGATTCGATCTTCTCAAGCTCCATGTTCTCAACCTTGAAAACATAGCTGCCATCTTCAAGCTGATCCGCATTGACCTTGGTAGACGGATTAAATTCGTCCTCCATTGAACCAATGAGATCATCAACCCAGCTGTAATCTTGTTCTGACATAGCTCTAATCCTCATCCTTTCAAACAAACTTTGGACGGGGCATATTGCGACGAGCAACATCCTCTATCCAATCGGGAAAATCGGGACCGCAACCACCAACACCACCTGCAACAAACAGGTTTCTTTTCGCCCTAGTCAATCCGACATAGAGCAGATTCTTCTCTTGCTGATACGCTTCAGGGTCTTTAGCCCTAGCGCAGCACAGATCGGGCCGAAGCAGAACGACTGTCTCAGCTTCCAGCCCCTTGGCACGATGAATAGAAGACAACTGAATCTTCTCTCCATCGCTCTTTTCCTTAAATAAATCCTCGCACAACTTGGTCATTTCACTGACCGTATCGCACTCTGAGGACAACTCAAGGATCGTTTGCACCTTGTCTTCCAAGGCATCGAAAGCGGACTCATGGGCATCACGATCAAGCAGTTTCTTCTGCTCTCGCTCCTTCCATCTGGACAGTCTGGAGTTCAAGTCCTTCATATCAAACGGATCGAGCTTTTCGATCAGATTGATGATATCGGCCCCGATATCTTTGCCTTTGACCATGCACGGGATTTTCTGGCGCATGAGATTATAGGCAACAGAAATCAATGGTGCATTATTACGACAAATAATAAGATCGCCGGGATGAACCCTGCCAGCAATGGTGTATGAATCAATCGTGTCCCAAACACCTTCAGTTGCCGATGGCGATGCCTCGATATGCGGAACCAGCTTTCTGGCTAATTCCAGATGAGATGTAGGACAACGCCAGCAGACCGATAAGGGCAACTCCTTCGCACGAAGAGCATTGGTCAGATTCCTGAACGATTTGGAATCCGCTCCAGCCCAGCCCATGATAGACTGGTATGGATCGCCTACGATCACAGTATTTTCGGATACCCGCAGAATCAACTGCTGCTGTACCCGATTGAAATCCTGAGCTTCGTCAGCAAATAGGAGATCGAAGTCCTTGCTTGCGATATCCATCTTGACCGGGAGCCAGATCATATCGGGGAAATCCATCTCCGATATAACGCTCCAGTCAGAACCGATCTCAAGGCAACGGAATGCTGCTCCGATCACTTCATCCACATATTCTCTGGATGGTAAGGCAACTCCCTGAATGTCGCAGGCACGGGATATTTCAGATTTAATATCCTGAGTCAGCGTATCAATCGGAAAATTCTCTGATCGAATCAGATTCAGGATTGCAAATAGTGAAGCATACTGCGGTTTAAGGAATGACCTAGTACCCTTCGACTCAAAGTATGACGGGAACTCCTTCTGAGCAATCTTGCGATACTTCTGACCAGCACTATCCACAGTGAGAGATGGCAGCTTGGATTTAACCAGTCGCATACCAAGACTGTGCAGCGTGGAGGATTCGGCAGAACCTTGCAGCTTCTTGCCAAGCTCTTCTGCAATGCCCTTGTTGAATGCAGTAAAAGCAATCCGCTTGTATCGCTTGGAAGCGTACTTGGCAGCTTGGACTGCCGTTGTGGTCTTTCCGCTTCCGGCAACCGCATCCACTGAAAGGTTTCCACTCTCAGTAGACCGCAGCTTGCGGTGGCCAGAAATAATATCGTAAATAATCTGCTGCTGGGCCGTGGGAATCATGATCCTATCTCCTTTTCCTTTACTCATTGCTGATTCAACCATTCAGTAACTTCAGACCATTGTACATCAGTGAGTGTATTAAAGTCAATGGTTGGGAATGATTTTCTAAAATTTTCTTTTAGGTCAGGGTTAGTAGTAGCCTTCGCCTTGAATAGTTCAGCGATTTGCCGTTTTTTCGTAGCGTCGATGAACTTAACCGAAACCTTGGGTGTATCATACCTTGGGATGTCCTCCACTTCAGTCTCATCCAGAAACGACAATCCAACCATAGACAGAGTGCAACGGCGCAAAGCTTTGGTATGGCATTTCATGTAAGCATTGGCCAGATCTAATCCCATCATGGTTGTGGGGATGAATACATCGCCCCTGTTAATTCCGTATCGTCCAGCCTTGTCTTGCATCTTGACCTTAACTGAGTAGATGCGAGTCTTCTCGTCGAACTTCTCCTCTGTATCTACAATTGAGATGCCGTGAATCCGACATAACTGATCCGTGCAATTGCGTGTAGCGTACAACCGCTCCTTGCCATTCAGAACTATATAGCCGAATGGCTGAGTCAAATGGTTGAGCCCAACGCTTTCGCAGGTCTTCAGATATAAGGCGTGTTTTTCTTGAGGACTCAGCTTGGCTAAATCGCCCTTAATCAGCGCAGTATTGATTGCGTCCCAATTAGAGACTGGCTGAATTCCTGTTTCCTGTTTCACTTCCTGAATCTCATTCATCGTCCTATCTCCTGTTTAGTTTGGACTACTTCAACAACTCACTACGCAGAATCCTAGTCGAATCCCCGATGATTAGTCGCAGTGCTATCCTACCGCCTTCAACACTCTCCAGATAAACACCTCCATCGTCAACCCCAAATGAATCCCCAATCCGCATCTCATACTGGTAACCATCCAGAGAGATGATGGCTGGCCCCTCATTAGGGAAGACCTTCTCGACTTTAACTACCCGCTTGATCTTCTTCTGCTGATCCAGCAGTAGAATCTCCTCGCCAGCCTTGCGACTGATAATCAATCCGCCTACACGCACCATATCCTATCTCCTTAATTCATACTCTTTGCGATAGTAACCAGCAACACTTCGAGATACTCAAGTGGCCAGCGACCACCGTTGAGCAACTTCAGACTATTACTCAGATGATTTGGAACGATATTCATCAGCAGTGCATGAACATCATTCCCACTAGCTACATTATACACAGTTGCTGCAACTTGGTTTCGCTCTTTGGGCAACGATCCAAGATAGTGAGAAAGAACCTCGTCAGTATTGGCGAACACGGACGAATCCGCAATCTCGTCTGGCGATAGTTTATTCCTAAGCTCGACAACTGCTCCGGTGACATTGTGATGGAGAAACCTTTTCATTACCTCATTCAAGATAGCAGCATCAAATGTGCCGTCGATCTGATTGATCTGTAATCGCATCCTGTCCATAACATCTTGATGTAGACGATCCAGATGACGGACGAAGATTGCACTAGCCTCAGTTTCTGGAGAAGTCATTTCGTTTCCCTCCACTGAGGTGGGTATTGGATTTTAGGATTAAACCTATGAGCCAGTAAAGCCCAAACATGACCATCCAGAGAGGAACGGCAATACAGGCCCATCCGGTAAACCAGATTAGATTATCCAGCATCACTCGCCCTTCCCGCTGGTATAAGAATCAATCAGGAAAACGAGGTACTGCTGGCATTTTCTCAAATCCGTTACCCCACCTTTTTCCCTGAATCTGAATAGATACTTGTATATACAGGCGACACAATAATCCTCAAATCCCTTCTGACCTACCGCCGATTTAATCGCAGTCCAGCACGATACGCCATCGTTGCATTTCGGAAGATAATGTGCTGGATTGACTGGATTGATTGGGTCACTGCTCATCTAGAATACTCCTTATCCTTGATTACAATTGGGTCTGTTTATCCATGTAGTACAGAGCTTCAGCGAATGCTTCGACCAAAATCTTTTTAGATTCGGGACTAAGCTCTTGGTACAGCTTTCCAGCGTCCACAACGGATTTGGAAAATAGCTCAGCCAGCTTGATATCATCATCTACAGTGGGCATTCCATTCCCCTTTCCTCTGCGTACTTACGCATCCTCCTTATAGCACTCCTGTAACACTCAGAAGTGGTTCCAATTGGCTTTCCCATCAACTTGGATATTTCTCTGCGACTCATGCCATCGCACATAAATCCAACTACTGTTCGCTGATACTGTGTTAATGGTTGCATCAATCGTGCTATCACTGATCGCTTATCACGCAGATCAAAGCAGCTTGTTGCGTCCTCTGGAATGGTCCCATGAATCTTTTCAATGATCGACAACACGCCGTGTTTATTCTTCCGCTTGATGAAATGCTTAAGCTGCTTGCGATGTAAATACATTCCACCAGTGGCGTATGTGGAGAATCTGGTAACACTAGGATCAAATGTACGAGCAGATTTCCACAGAGATATCATCATCTCTGATTCGTATTCCTCACGACTCATTCCCTTGAGCTTGCCATACTTATTCGTGAACCAATAGACTAGCTTGATGTTATCTTCAACAAGCTGACTGATGTATTCATCCGAATTAGTTTGGGTAGAAATCGGCGCACTAATCATTCCTATCTCCTATTTCCGAACTGTTATAGAAACTGCTCCGTCCTCATACTGATAGCTTGCGGTAACTGAAACCTCTATCGGTCGAGGACGGGGCGTATTCCTTTCGTAACACCTACATCCTACGCTCCAGAACGACAACACGAACAGACCGATGATTGACATTCTAGACATATTAGCTGCTCCTCTGTCCTAATCCTGAGTTTACCGTTGCGATACTCCACCCACTCTGATTTATCGCCACTATCTCCGATAAACTTTACGATCCGATCCATCATCTTACAGACACACAGTCCAGAAGTGGCAGCAATACGGTTTAGTCCGGTAATAGTGGTAGAGCGCAGCATGGCTAATATCCTGTCTAGAATGTAGGCGGGAACCAGTCAGTCTAGATTAAGATGCCGTCTGCTGCAACCTAGCCTTCGACCTTCGATATGATTCTCTATTGACTATCCTTTCTTGCAATACACGGCATGAATCACAGTATTTAGAATTTCTGTTGGGATATCTCACAATAAAATCGCTGCAAACAGCGCAACAAGCAACACTACCAGCACGGCCAAATCCAGTCCGTATAACAGTAAGCAGCTTTGTATCATTTTCTTTAATTTCGCCACCACTAGCGATTCTCTGGATCGTCTCCTTCCATTCCGTTGGAAAGGCCGAAATAACTGAATCCATCTCATCCCTGTGATCCTCCGACAGATCGGGCATCCGTGAATTAGAGATACTATCCAAAGATGAATCGGATGGAATTGCCTTATTTCGATTCCTCCATCTATTAACCGTATTCCGACAATCCTTCCACTTAGTCCTAATTAGATTCTTGAGTAAGGTGGCCAGCTGCCCCTTCGACTCATCATGCCATACAACGGACTGCATAAGCATAATCAGAATCTCCTGCATCCAGTCATCAGAATCCATTCCTATCGGTCTCTTATATTTTCTATGATAGTAGTAAGCTAAATTTATATTTCTTTCTACTATCCTCTGCTGCTCCTCTGTTAATGGATCAAACACCAAAAAGCCCCTTTCGATTCTGTAGGCCCTAGAATCGCTTATAATTGACTTTCTACTTTTATTGAGCGATTGGCCAAAATTAAAATAATTTCAAGTTAAACGCAATCCTATTGATTCTAAATGGCATTCCAGAATGGCAGTCTAACCAATCCAGAAATATCAACGATCAAACTTATTGAAGATATTCTCAGCTTGTCCGATCTCCATCCTTCAGTCATGCCACTAAAATTGCTATCAAAATCAAATAAATTCTGAAAATTCATTGATTTTATAAATTTAATAAAATCAAATTCAACTCTCGATGCAGTTTCTGGAGAACCAACCCATAACTCAATTACCTTGAATCCTTTCCTTCCGTGATAGGCTAGGCGGGTTTCTGGTTGTCCGGTTATCCCTATTTTTTGGATGTTCAATTTTTCGTTTTCAATTAAATAAACAAATCCAGCTATACATCCTTCCTTCAGTGGCCTCTTTTGGACAGTATTTTGTTCATCTTGTTTTTTCCGAGAATACTTAATATGAGAAGAGCATAGTCCAGAAGACTTGGTAATTGATATTTTATTACATCCCTCGTACTGGCATCCTCCAAGCTTTCTTTTTTTAACTTCGATTATCATAGCCTTCTCCTCTTCCGTTATCTTTTTTGATAATACGCTTGAATGTTTCAAGCACAAACCGCCCCTGACCATTGGCATTTTCTTTTTGCAGACTTCGCAAAATTTCATAAACTAACCCCCACAAAGAGAGAGTCAGTTTAACAGAAATATCAGATCAAAACAATTTACTCCTCTCCCTTAATCCGATGCTCGTTCCATAGACTGATGTTTCCCCAAATTTCGGAAGCACCTCAATAAAGTAGTCGAAACCCGATCTAACGCAAAATTCATGGGCATTCCGGGCAAGCTGGTTGGCCTTCTCTGGAGTTTTGGCTACCACTTGCTTCTGGATAGTCCTTCCATTGGCCCAATAGCGCAGTAGGACAAGATATGAATCTCCGGGAATCACGGCTTAGACCTCCTGCCAGATTGCAGATTTGGCTGCAATCTCATCTAGGAGATTAGATGCAGCAGCTTCGGCATGAACCATAGCCGAAATGCAGCAGGCGTGTTCTGATTTGGAGTATCTGGAATCACTGCCGTCAATCCAGACCATTTGGATGTAATTATTGGTGACAATGCAGCGATAAACGGAAAGCATGGCATCCTTTCCATTGCCAAGATTTAAGCAAGCCCAAATCCCATTGCCACTAGAATTGGTATTCCACTGAACCATTGTCCTATCTCCTTTTAAGAATTGGCCAAAACCTTGACACTATGCCACGACCACTCAGTTGGCCGGGAAACCTTGTCGCCGTCCACATAGCGATAATACTCTGGATCAGCCCGATCGAGAACTGAGGATTCGCCAACGCTGAACCAGATATGATCGTCCTTACACCAAACTCCATCACGCACCCAATCCCTAGCAAGACTAACGGCATCAGTCTTGCCTTCTGCCTGAATTAGGATCGAGCCCAAATCATTGTCGATTTCAATCAGATATGTCTTCATCGTCCTGTCTCCTCTTTCCTGTTTCGGATCAGCAACCAGCAAACTTCAGCACATTGGCCTTGGTTAGCCTGTATTCCCTTTTAGTCCAACCGGGCGACAATGGCAAGCCATTATTGGCTGGAGCAAATTTGCCAAGGAATGAGCAGTTGTCATCGCCAGTATCCAACCAGACATTGCGCCGGATATCTACCAGAATCATCCAAGGATTCGATTTAGTCCAGTTTGGGTGGCGATACTTCCGGTCGATCATATCCATTGGTTCGATGTAGTTCATTTCCGTTCTCCTCTCTCCACTCACCGAATCATCCCCGATTCGATGATTTAGTTCTAACACCATCATTCGGCAGAGTCAAGCCCAGAACTAAAATATTTTTTCATTTAGTAATAATTACTTTGAAATTCTATTAGTAGAGTTGGCCTATTTTCGGCCTTATTGCATACTGAGATGTAAATTGTCTCAAAGTAAGTCATTGGAAAATAAGGGTTTAGGATAACTAGAGATGCGCTAGGTGGATTTCCCATATATAATAGATTAGTGAATAAATATTTAGTGAATTGGACGAACTGCGTTAAGCCCGTTTAGGGCGAGCGGGCCTACGCCCAGCGAAGCCCGTAAGGGCGAAAGCAAGTGAGTCCTCTGGTGTAGTATTATAATTATTTATTCTTGTCGGAATTTCGCTACACCAGATGCTGCGCCGGGTCGCCTCGCCCTCGGCGTAGGCCGGGGCGGGCTCCAACCGGCTTTACGCAGGAAGACATCTTGTAATTGTTATATCAATCCAT
>Ga0255147_1000415_pt1 | contig 12762 bp, 10 predicted proteins | sample Atl_Miss_RepA_8h_FD_183034 | JGI IMG/M metagenome (GOLD analysis project Ga0255147, IMG submission 183034) | Freshwater microbial communities from Altamaha River, Georgia, United States - Atl_Miss_RepA_8h | ecosystem: Environmental > Aquatic > Freshwater > River | place: USA: Georgia | collected... | reverse complement strand
ACCGGCGCACTAGGAACTAAGGCTGAGATTAAAAATGGTATTTATACTGGGAAAATGATTGGAAATTTACTTCATGGTAAAGAGAAAGCTTCAGCAATTAAAGAATTGGCACTCTTAAGCGGATTTGATTTAAAAAATTGCTACGCCTATTCAGATTCACATCACGATATTCCTCTTCTAGAGTCAGTTGGAAACCCAAGAGTAATAAACCCAGATGCCCTACTTGAGATACGTGCTTATCGAGATAACTGGCCAGTTTATGATTTTAGGCGGGCTCGTAAATTGAAAAAGTTATTAGGTCCTACCGCCGGAAGAATCGCAGCCGCTATATCCCTGATCTCGCCAAGAAAGCATAGAGGTAAGTAGGGTAGAGAAAACCCGAGTAAAGTAGGCCAGTTATGTCAAAGCTAGCCATTACTTTTGCAGATGAGCTTCGCGCGCGCTCAGATGATGATTTAGCTGCACTATTTAAACTTCGACCCGATTTAGTAACACCGGTTCCAAATGATTTCACAGCACTTGCCGCGCGAGCAACCTCAACTCCATCTTTGGTAAGAGCATTAGATTCACTTAACCTTTGGCACTATCAAATAATTGAAGCTGCTTGCGTTTTAGCTGAACCATTTAAGAAATCTGAAATTGTTAGTATCACAAGTCAAGAAAGTAATTTCGCTTTAGATTATTTGTGGCAAATGGGATTACTTTATAAAGAAGGAAATAACTTTCGAACACCAGTCAACCTAAAATTACTAATTGGTGACGAGCCAATAGGATTAGGTCCGGAGTTAGGCAGTAAAGTAGATTTTAGTAAGTTAAAAGATGTACCGAAGAGTTCTGCAGAGGTACTTTCAAAATTAATTTGGGGCCCACCAAGAGGACAAATTTCAAACATCAAAAAACCTGGTACAGCCATTGGTTGGTTGCTAGAAAACAATATTTTGGTAGCGCTTGATTCAAATACTGTTGCACTCCCACGAGAGTATGCAATTAAGTTACGAGGAGATAAAGTTCATAAGGAGTTAAGTTCAAAACCAATTAAATTAACTGGTAAAACTGTAACTCAAAAACAAGCAGATCTTGCTGCAATAGCGAATATTTCAACAATTTTAAGATGGTGTGAAGAATTCTTACATAATTTGTCAGATGAACCCCCAACTGCATTACGAACTGGTGGGATCGGTGTTAGGGAGTTAAAAAGAATTGCTGAACATCTTGGCGTTGAAGAAAACTGTGTAGGTTTTATCGCAGAACTTTGTTACTTAGCTGGATTAGTTGTAATTGATCCAGATGATCAAATTCTTCCTACAAGTTCATTTGATATTTGGTTATCAAAACCTTCAGAGGAGCGATGGTATTCACTTGTCGTGTTATGGCTAGATACTTCACGAGTTAGCGGATTAATTGGCAGAGGACCTGATAAAAACATTGCACCCCTTGGACCAGAGTTAGATCGGGCGGGAGCCTCGCTGATAAAGCGAACAACACTAAAGATTTTATTTGAGAATTTAGAGGTTTCACCTGAGATACCTTCGATCAAAGAAATAGTTAAATGGTGGAACCCGCAAAGATTTAATGGTGATTTTGTTGATTGGAGTTTACGTGAGGCTGAATGGCTAGGCATAACTGGCCAAGGAGCACTATCCACCTTTGGACAAAATTTATTACTGTCAAAAGAAGAATTAGGTATTGAATCTGCTCTTCCAAATCCTGTTGACCATATTTTAATTCAAGCAGACAACTCTGCCGTAGCACCAGGTCCACTAACAGCAGAGATCTCATCTGAAATGGGGACTATTGCTGATATTGAAAGTCGAGGAGGCGCAACTGTATATCGCTTTAGTGAAGCCTCTATTAGGCGAGGATTAGATCATGGAAAAACTGGGGATCAGATTAAAACTTTTCTAACAAAGACTTCTAAAACCCCAATGCCGCAACCATTAGAGTATTTAATTACAGATGTTGCCAAAAGACATGGCAAGTTAAGAGTTGGCTCTGCGCACGCATATATTAGATGCGAAGATGAGGGATTAATTCAACAAATTTTGCATGATAAAAAGTGTGAACACTTAAGGCTTAGAAGAATTGCCCCGCAGGTATTAGCTACGGATTTTGAGTTACCTGAAGTAATAACAGAATTGCGCGAGTATGGATACTTACCTGCCGCAGAAAATGCAAGTGGTATCTTACTTTCACAACCAAATTTAAGACGAGCTAAATCAAGACCTAAGCCGCCCAGAATTATCGCTGAATTTTCTGCACCAAAAGAGAGTGTTATAGCCTCAGCAGTAAAGACAATCAGAGCCGGCGAGCGCAGTCGAAAAGTAGAGCCAATAGTCCCTGGTACATCTTCTAACGAAACTCTAGCCTTGATTAATCAATACATTAATAACCAGCAAACAATTGCAATTAGTTATGCAGACAATAATGGTGGGGTTATAAATCGAATTATTGAACCTATCTCAATATCACTTGGGACATTAACTGCCAAAGATGAGGCCTCAGGAGAGATTACGCAGTTTCGTATACCTAGAATCAATGGAGTAGCGCCAGCCTTCACCATTTCCCAAAATAAGGCAGACTTAGACCTATGAGTGCAATTTCAGCGATCCAAAGGTTAGTTGAGTGCGAATCGCCTACCGAAGACCTTTCAGCATGCCATTTAGTTGTAGATCTTGCTGTTGAGATTGCAAATGAGGTTTTATCAACACCTGCTGAAAAAATAATTGAAAATGGAAGACCAATATTTTGGTGGGGATCAAAAAAACCAAAAATCACTTTGCTTTGTCATTTAGATACTGTTTGGCCGAAGGGCTCCTTTAATCCAATCTGGCAAATCAAAGGTGATACTGCAACTGGGCCTGGTGTATTTGATATGAAAGCCGGATTTATTCAAGCGCTTTACGCAATTGCAAATTTAAATAATATTAGTGACAAAGTTGCTTTGATTGCTACAACTGATGAAGAGACTGGTAGTACTTCATCAAAAGATTTGATTATTAGGTTGGCTAAGTCTTCAGAAGCAGTTTTGGTATTTGAAGCATCACTGGATGGCAAAGTTAAAACAGGTCGTAAAGGTACTGCCATGTATCAGGTTGCAGTTACCGGAAAAGCTTCTCATGCTGGCCTTGAACCTGAAAAGGGAGTTAATGCCACTACCGAATTGGCAAAGCTTGTGATGCAAATATCTGCTTTTGAAAACTCTAAATTTGGTACCACAGTTGTACCAACTGTTATGCAATCAGGAACAACTACAAATACAGTTCCAGCGTTGGCCAAGTTAGATATTGATGTTAGATCCTTTACCCTAGAAGAATTAAATAGAATAGATAAATCTATTAGAGAGTTAAGAAGTGATATTGCTGAAGTTAGAGTCAGTGGTGGAATTAGTCGACCACCTCTTGAAGAATCAAGCTGTAAAGAGTTATATGAAAAACTTGAAAAAGTTGCCAAAGGGCTAGGTTTAGAGCCAATAGGAAGTGCACATGTGGGTGGCGCTAGTGATGGAAATATTGCAGCATCTACCGGTGTAAAGGTATTAGATGGATTGGGAGCGGTTGGTGTTGGGGCTCATGCGCCAAATGAATCAATCAAAATATCTTTAGTGGAGCCAAGAATTAAATTGATTTCAGCCTTTATTAGTGAGTTGCTTTAATGAGCGATGGCCCACTAATTGTTCAGAGTGATAAAACTCTATTACTTGATATCGACCATGTATTGTCTGATGAATGTCGTCGAGCAATCGCAGCCTTTGCTGAGTTAGAAAAATCTCCAGAACACATTCACACCTATCGATTAACTCCCCTAGGTTTATGGAATGCCAGAGCATCTGGACATGACGCTGAACAAGTAATTGATGTTCTAATTAAATACTCAAGATATGCAGTTCCACATTCACTTTTAGTTGATATCGCTGAAACGATGTCACGTTATGGTCGCTTACGGCTTGAAGCTCATCCAGTTCATGGCTTAATTCTGGTTTCCAATGATGCCGCTGTACTTAAGGAAGTGACAAGAGGAAAGAAAGTTGCACCAATGCTTGGCCTACAACTTGATGATGAAACCATAGTTGTTCATCCAGGACAGCGTGGTTTTTTAAAACAAGCTCTATTAAAACTAGGTTGGCCAGCTGAAGATTTTGCCGGATATGTTGATGGTGAGCACCATGAGATTGCGCTAAACCAAGATGGCTGGAAGATTAGAAAATACCAGGAGTTAGCTGCTGAAGGATTTTGGCATGGAGGCTCTGGAGTAGTTGTACTGCCCTGCGGAGCCGGTAAAACTATTGTGGGAGCTGCTGCAATGGCACATGCAAAGGCAACAACTTTAATTTTAGTTACAAACACAGTTGCTGCTAGGCAGTGGCGTGAGGAATTACTTAAACGCACTGATCTAAATGCCGATGACATTGGCGAATATAGTGGGGCGAAAAAAGAGATCCGGCCAGTAACAATTGCTACTTATCAAGTGATGACCACTCGTAAAAAAGGTGTCTATGCACATTTAGATTTATTTGATGCAATCGATTGGGGCTTAATTATTTATGACGAAGTTCACCTATTGCCAGCTCCAATATTTAGATTTACGGCAGATATTCAATCCCGGCGGAGATTAGGTTTAACCGCGACCTTAGTTCGAGAAGATGGTATGGAAGGTGAAGTTTTTTCATTAATAGGGCCGAAAAGATTTGATGTACCTTGGAAAGAAATTGAAGCTCAGGGTTACATTGCTCCAGCCGATTGCGTTGAAGTAAGAATAACTTTAACTGATGCTGAACGATTAAATTATGCTACCGCTGAGCAAGAAGATAGATATAGATTTTGTGCTACTTCACAAACTAAAAAAGATGTTGCTATTGCACTTGCTAAACAACATGCCAATGATCAAGTTTTAGTTATTGGGCAATACTTAGATCAATTAGACCAACTTTCAAATGAGTTAGGTGTTCCTGTAATTAAAGGTGATACTCCGATTAAAGAGCGAGAGCGTCTATTTGCTTTATTTAGAAGTGGTGAGATTAAATGTTTAGTGGTATCCAAGGTTGCCAACTTTTCTATTGATTTACCAGAAGCAACAATTGCCATCCAAGTATCTGGAACTTTTGGATCTAGGCAAGAAGAAGCACAGAGATTAGGCAGAATTCTTAGGCCAAAAGCTGATGGCCGAGGTGCTCGTTTTTATTCGTTAGTTGCGCGCGACACGGTAGATCAAGATTTTGCCCAAAATCGACAGAGATTTTTAGCTGAACAAGGATATGCATATCGAATTATTGATGCAGATGAAGTATTAAATAAGAATTAATTTTTAATCGCTTTAGTAAACCTATCTAAATCCACTCGCCAGTAATCGTGTACTTTGTCATCTATCAAGATAACTGGAACCTGTTCACCGTACTCTTGCTGTAACTCGATTGATGAATCAATTAATTCTACCTCTAAATTGAAATTGAGTTCTTCTTTAACTGAGGTAATTCGATCAATGGCAATTTCACATAAATGACAGCCTGTTCTGGAGTAAATCTTAACTTTTTTCATTTAACTCCCAGATTTATTGATCCCTTGTTAGTAAAAAAGTATCACTAATAGGTAAATAATACTGTTAATCTACGCGGGTGCGCATAAAATCCTATTTTCTTTCCATGGTAATTGCGCTCTCATTTTTAACACCAATTCAGTCAGCTTCTGCCGTTAACATCAAAATTGCTCCTGCCAATTGGCACTCAATTTATGCAAGCGGTATTGATTCTTTTAAGCCAAATAAGCAAAGGTTTTTCTCAGCAAATATTGAAAAGAAAAGCACTTTTATTCCTATCTACAACAATGTTCCTACGGTTGCAAAAGATGCAATTCAGGCAGCAATTGACATTTGGGCGCAATATTTCAAATCAAATGTGCCAATTAATGTGAGCATTTCCTGGAGTAGACCGATAAATGATTCTGTTTTAGCCTCTGCAAGTGCAAAGAATGTTTATGCAAATTTTGCAGGTGCTCCAGATAAAACTCTTTATTATTCATCTGCTTTAGCCAATTCTCTAGCTGGGCGTGATTTAGATGTTAATGACCCAGAACTAGTAATTGAAGTATCATCAAATGCAAATTGGTACTTTGGAGTAGATGGAAAATGCCCACCACGAAGTTATGATCTAGTCTCAGTAATTTTGCATGAAATGGCACATGGTTTGGGATTTATGTCCGGAAGTTACTATGACAGTGCAACCGGAGAGGGAAGAATTCTTCAGCCGACACCCTTTGACGCTTATGCACAATTACCAGATGGTAGAAGGCTCATTGATTTGCCATCGCCATCACTTGAAGCGGGTAAAGCAATGACAAGTACTTTGTATTGGTCAGGTGCCAATGGCATAAAGGCAAATAATGGAATTAGGCCACTTCTATTTACTCCTGCAGTATATGAAAGAGGATCTTCAGTTAGTCACTTAGATGAAAAAACTTTTTCAAATGCTGGAGAGAACTCGGCAATGACTCCGAATTTAGATGCGGGGGAAGTATTTCAATCTCCTGGGCCATTAGTAATAGCGATGTTTGAGGATTTAAGACAAACCCCACCTGCGGGAAAAGTAACTGGAGTGCCTGATTCACCGCAAAATGTTAAGGCATTTGTTAGTGATCGGAGTGTAATAATTAAATTTGATCCACCACCTAGTTTTAGATTTTCACAGGTCGATAGCTACCAAATTGAGAATTTAACAACAGGTGAAACAACTACTGCAGATCAAAGCCCAGTAGTAATTTCGGGTCTAAAAAATGGAAGTAAGTACACTTTTTCAGTTGCAGCCATAAATAGTGCTGGCTCCTCAGTTGCAATAAAGAGCAACCAAGTGACTCCGCAAGCTACTTGGAGTGGCTTGGTAATTGACAAAGGCGCAGATGCAAAATACTTGGCTTCAACTGTCTTTCTAAATAGACCGGTTATTGCTTACACTGATAGCAAATCTGGAGATTTGAAATTAGCTACTTTAGTTAGAAATAAATGGAGTACACAGGTTGTCGATGGCAATAGTGATAAATCTGGTAAAACTTTAAATAATGTGGCGGGCTATCTTTCTTTATGTACCTCAAAGGTTGGTAGAAGTAACTATCTTCATGTTTTCTATACCGATGTTACAAACAAGGATCTAAAGTATGCACTCTACGATGGCAGAAAATGGAAATATGAAACCGTTGATGGCGATGGACCAAGAGCTCAGGATTATAAGGAGGTTGACCGAGTCAGAGGTGCCTCAGATGTTTCAATCTCAAATGCCTGCGCGGTAACAAATGATGGTATTCAAGTCTTTTACCGCGATGAATCTCAAGGAATTCTATTAGGTGCAGTAAAACAAGATGGCGAATGGATTTATGAAATAGTTGATGGCGAGAAAGATACCGATAATAAAACTACTGGGGATGTTGGATTTCATTTAAAATCAGTTACGGTAGGGAAAAAAGTTATTCTCATTTACGACTCAGTAAAAGGTTTTGATGCCGATAAGAATGTAACTAGGGGTGAAATTCGCTACGCGACTCGAAGTACAACCTCAAATCTTGACTGGGAATTTAAAACCTTGGCAATACCCTCTGATCGAATTTACGCAGCTGGTTATGATGTTGCAATATTTAATTCTGGCAAAGGAGTAGATATGGGTTGGTTCGCTGCTGGCGGTGCGTTGTTTCCAAATCCAGATCAACTTAAGTTTCAAAGTAGTAAATCTGAATCTTTAGATTCGTATACGACTGAATCTTTCGGTACGCCAAATTCACCACTGGCTATTGATGAAAAACTTATATTGTTTAGCTGTGAACTCAGACTATGCGTGCTTAGTAAAAGTAATAAATCAGTCTCGCTGGTTTCAAAGGATACAATTCAAAAGGATGGAAAGGCAGATTTACTTATTTTAAATAAGATCAGATACGCCGTTGCCGGCGTATCTGGAAAATTAACTTTATTTAAATCTTAATCAAAGATTACTTAGCGTTACGACGCTGAATCCTAGTTTTTTTAAGTAGTTTTTTATGTTTCTTTTTTGCCATGCGCTTGCGGCGTTTCTTGATTACTGAACCCATTTTGCTCCCTAAAGTTTTAACCGATGTTTTAAGTTTACTAGTTAATTACTACTAAACCAAAACTTTTGCCCGAGTCGGTTACCAAAACTGTGCCAATATCTGCGTTTGAATCAATTACTACTGCTGGAGAGGCAATGGTATAGGCATTAATTAGCTCAGCTTTTTTTCCTAACTCTAATATAACTGGAATTGGAGTTTTTGGTTTCAAATTTGAGATACCTTTAATAGCACCAGAAGATACAAATGTTGCCCATGAGTTTTTTCCAGCGGCCACTAAGGCAGTTGATCTACTTAAATATCGAACATTCCATACCGGTTTATTCAAAGCAGAGAATTTGGTGATTGCAGCCTCTAATTTATTTGAATAGGTAACTTTCCCACCTTGTAGTAAACCTTGATCAATTGAACTCCAGGTTCTACTTGTGCCTTTTAGTGTCGCTCTTGCAACCTGTTGGACTACTCCAATATTAGAAATTTTTGCAGTTATTGCATCTATTTTCCCAATTGAATTTGATTTTAATAATTTTTCACCGCTGCTACCAATAAGAGTAATGCTTTGATCACTATTAATAATTGCAGAATTTATTTGCGTAGATTTACTTCCAATTATTACCATATTAGAAAAAACTCCAGTTTTATTCGCTGAAAGGAAAAAGCCCTTACTGTTAATCCCTGAATAGGTGTTTCCTAGGATTGCTAAATTACTACCTGCCATCAAAATCTTTTTTGGATAAATAACTTCAGTAGAGGAATATTCAAATGAGTTAATCAAAATTCCGGTACCGCTTACCTGCCAAAGCTTTACTTTATTTATTGGCGAATTAGGAATTGATGGTGGAGTTATTGGGACATTATCTGGATTTAACACTCCAGTGGAATTGCTAGCTGGTGAGGGTTGAATAACTGTATTACTTGCACCTAGTACCCAGATGCTTCCATCATTATCTAGTGCAATTGAGGTAGCGATTTCATTACCTTCATTACCTAATCTAACTGACCAATTCTGTAATCCAGTAGCTGTATAACTAGTTAAAAAACCATCACTTAAACCAGTTAATACTCCTGTTATCCAGTTTGAGTTAGCAGATTCTGTTGTTCCAACAAGAAAAATATTTTTACCACTAAGTGCAATATCACTAACCTGATCATTATTTGAATAAGGTAAATCGATAATAGTTTTTAATGCCTTTGCCGATATAGCGTAGGAGGGACTTGGAATAAGGGTTAAAAATATTAATGAAATAACAAAAACTTTTTTCAAGCCAACTCCTGCGACCTCTTTTTTGCAGCAGCCATCGCCTTTTCAATAATTTCATCTAATTTATTATCATTAAACACTTCGAGAGCTGCTGCTGTTGTTCCATTAGGGCTCGTTACATTTTTACGTAATGTTGCCGCATCTAGGCCGCTTTCAGTAAGCATTGCGGCTGCACCAGTGATTGTTCCAATTGCCAGTTTGGTTGCGGTATCCATAGAAAGACCAAGACTGACACCAGATTTGATCATCGACTCAACAAAGGCAAAGAAGTAAGCCGGGCCTGAACCACTTAGTGCCGTTACCGCATCTTGTTGTGACTCTTCTACTTCAACAACTAAGCCGGTGTTTTCTAGTAGCACCTTTGTTAGTTCCATATCGCTGTTAGTTGAATTTGTACCAGCTGAGATAACTGATACCCCTTTACCGATTTGAGCCGGAGTATTTGGCATTACTCTCACAACAGCATTTTTTGATTTTAGTTTGCTTTCAATAAATTTTGTTGTTTTTCCAGCAGCAATTGATATGAGCAATGCCCCTTGCTCAAGATCAGTACTTAGCTCCAATAAAGTATTTTCTAGATCTTGAGGCTTAACAGCAAGAAAAATAACATCACAGCTACGAGCAATCTCATGAATGCTGCAACTTTTTACCTGATAATTGTTTACTACCTCTTGGGCTCTACTCTCATTTTTTTCACTTATAAATATTTGTTCTGCTTTTATCGAAGAATTTAACAGGCTTTTAATTAAAGCAGTGCCCATAATTCCAGCACCGATAAATCCGATACTTTTGCCAGTCATCACCTGATTCATACTTAAAGCCTACCCAATTAGTCTTTAACCTTGCTTAAGCCTTAAACTGCGACTCTATGAAATCTCAGAAAGTGCCTAAATCAAAATTAAGTGAGAATGAGTTTGCGCCGAATTTTGCGCGGGATTGGGTTGAATTTGTTAACCCAGATAACTCTGAGGAGATTTTTAAATGTGATCTGACCTGGCTAACCTCTTACTGGCAATGTATTTATGGAAATGGGTGTTGCGGTATTGATGCAGATAAGCCAGATGCTGGCTGTTGCTCTGATGGTGCTTACTACACCGGCAAAGAGGATGAGGTAAGAATATTAAATAGTGCAAAAAAATTAACTAAATCTGAATGGCAATTTTATGATCAAGCTCGTGATAAATCCAAGAAAAACTTAAACATAAGTGAGATTGGATTAGATAGGGATCGAAAGACTAGAAAAGTAAATGGATCTTGTATTTTCCTGAATCGAGTTGATTACCAGGCACCTGGTTACACAGGAAAATTTGGCTGTGCTCTACACCATCTTGCGAAAAAACAAGGAGTTCATCCAACAGAGACAAAACCAGATATTTGTTGGCAACTGCCATTACGTAGATCTTGGGAGAGTAGAGATACTGGCGACAAAGAGATTACTGTTGTTGTAATCGGTGAATATGAGAGATCTGCCTGGGGTGAAGGCGGTGCTGATCTTGATTGGTACTGCACAAGTAACTCTGAAGCTCATATTGGAAAATCACCGGTGTATCAATCGAGTAAAACAGAATTAATTAAGTTGATGGGTGATGCTGGATATCTAGAATTAGAAAAATTATGTGACAGCCGTATGGCTGCGATTGCGGCAACTAGAAAAGCACAAAAGCGACGAGAATTACCTTTATTTGTGATTCATCCAGCGACAAGGGCTGTGCAAGAACAAAGATAGTCAGTGCTAGCCATTAGATTATCGCCATGGCTAAAGCACCTGCGAAAGATCCATTTCGATGTGTGGAGTGCGGTTGGAGTGCCACAAAGTGGGTAGGCAGGTGTGGTGAGTGCCAAGCTTGGGGCACAGTGGAAGAAATTTCTGCCCCAAAAAAACTTTCTTTAGTTGCTGGAAATGTAACAACAGCTGCTAGGCCAATTGGTGATGTTGATCTTGCTAGCGCAAAAGCGCGATCTAGTGGTGTTGGTGAATTAGATAGAGTTTTAGGTGGCGGATTAGTTCCTGGTGCTGCCATCTTATTAGCTGGTGAACCAGGAGTTGGTAAATCAACATTGTTATTAACTGTTGCCGCAGAGACTGCAAAACAAGGAATTCTCGCTTTATACATAAGTGGAGAAGAGTCTGCATCTCAGGTGCGCCTGCGAGCTGAGCGCCTTAAGGCAATTGATAAAAATTTATGGCTCGCAGCGGAGTCAGATTTAGGGGCAGTTATTGCTCAGATTGATTCAGTCAAACCTGAGTTACTTGTGATTGATTCAATTCAAACTATTTCAAGTTCAACAGTTGATGGCGCACCAGGTGGTGTTACTCAAGTAAGAGAAATTGCTGCTGCGTTAATTAGAATTGCAAAAGAAAGATCAATTACTTTAGTTTTAGTTGGGCATGTAACAAAGGATGGATCTATCGCTGGACCAAGACTCTTAGAGCATCTAGTTGATGTAGTTTTAAATTTTGAAGGCGAAAGACATTCCAGGCTCAGATTAATTAGAGCCATTAAGAATCGATTTGGAGCTTCAGATGAGGTTGGCTGTTTTGATTTAAATGATTCTGGAATTGTTGGACTTGCTGACCCAACTGGATTGTTTACATCTCGCCACACCGATCCAGTTCCTGGAACCTGCGTAACTGTAACTCTTGAGGGAAGACGAGCATTACTAGCTGAGATTCAATCTCTAGTAAGCGTTGCAAATCCTGATGGTAGGGATTGGGGAAATGCTAGACGAGTAACTAGCGGACTTGATAACTCTAGAACTGCAATGACACTTGCAGTTTTAGAGTTAAGAGCAGGTATAAAGATTTCTGGTCGAGATGTTTATGTAGCAACTGTTGGTGGAATGAGAATTAGTGAACCTTCCGCAGATCTTGCAGTTGCACTTTCGGTTGCATCTGCCGCAAAAGGATTAGCCTTACCAGCAGATTTAGTTGCCATTGGCGAGGTTGGATTAGCAGGTGAAATTAGAAAGGTAACTGGAATTACTCAACGAGTACAAGAAGCAGCCCGCCTTGGTTTTAAGAGGGCAATTGTTCCAGTTGGTAGCGATTTAAAAATTGCTGGAATTGAAATTTTAGAAGCAGCCAGGGTAGAACAAGCAATAAGTAAGGTAAAAATTAATTAGTTGCTTCTGCTAAATCACCAGGTGTATCTGGCATTGCAGATTTTGCGGTTCCTTTAAAGGTAAAAGTAGCCGCATCAGTATCATCTGAAACATCCACTAAAATAATTTCTCCAGCTTTTAAATCGCCAAATAACATTTTTTCAGACAATACATCCTCTAATTCACGTTGAATTGCTCTGCGAAGTGGGCGGGCACCTAACACAGGGTCATAGCCACGTTTGGCCATTAATGCCTTTGCCGCTGGAGTTAATTCAATACCCATATCTTTATTGCGCAGGCGTTCATCTAGTTGCGCAACCATTAGATCAACAATTTGGACAA
>Ga0255147_1000410_pt1 | contig 12826 bp, 8 predicted proteins | sample Atl_Miss_RepA_8h_FD_183034 | JGI IMG/M metagenome (GOLD analysis project Ga0255147, IMG submission 183034) | Freshwater microbial communities from Altamaha River, Georgia, United States - Atl_Miss_RepA_8h | ecosystem: Environmental > Aquatic > Freshwater > River | place: USA: Georgia | collected... | reverse complement strand
CCCTAAGATTTTATTTAAATCTGAAAATATAAGTCAATTATATCCACGCGAATCAATGTCATCAGAAGAAAAATTAAATGCTATAACACGTTTAGTAATAATATTAACAATTTTAGGATATTTATTAACACAAACCTATAAAATTGTAATTACAGGTGTAATTACTTTAGCTGTTATTGTTTTATTATACTATATTAATAAAAACAATCAAAAGAAACCTATTTTAAGTAAATCCAAAAGTATAATTGAAAAATTTGATAATATGAATTGCTATAATTCTTTAAAAAATGAATACACAAAACCGACACCAAGAAATCCAGCAATGAATGTTTTATTAACAGAAATAGATGATAATCCAAATAGACCTTCGGCAGCACCATCTTATAATAAAAAAGTTGGAGAAGAGATGGATAATAAAACACAAACATTTATTGAAAATAATTTTGGGGATCCTAATATAGACAAACGATTATTTAAAGATTTAGCAGATGCTTATGATTTTGATAATTCAATGAGAACATTTTATTCAACTGCGAATACTAAAATACCAAATGATCAAGATGCTTTCGCAGAATTTTGTTATGGCGATATGATTTCATGTAAAGAAGGAAATGGTTTTGCTTGTGTTAAAGATAATTATCGTTATACAAACTACTAATTACAATATCAACTATCAAAATAATAAATAATTTGTAATCACTTTAACTTTAGTAAAAAATAATATTCTATTAATTTATAGACGATGACTATAACAAGTGATTTTACTTTTCAAAATATGTCAAGAATAGGAAACGACGACTGTTTTTTAAATCAAAAAGATATTCAATATATGAAAGGAGGTAATTATATGGTAACAAATTATTATCCTGCTTGTCCAATGACAAAAGCCATTGATTTCGCAACCAGTCAACCAAGTGTATTTTATTCTGGAAGTCATCAAGTAGGAATTAATGGTTGTAATGTCGATTATAATTCTAGATTAACCATTTCGGATTTAAGTAAACCAAAATGCCGTATTAGTTTATTACAAAGACCTTTCGCAACAGTTCCTTATTTGGGTAGAGGACCTAGTAATTCTATTCTTGAATCACATATTCAACAAGGCGACATGGTTACCAATAGAAAAAGTGTAAATACTACATCTGAAGTATCATACATTCCTTATAGCAATTACCCTTTGATACCTTCAATTGAAAGCACTGTTACAAACCCTTCTAATTTAGTAGAAGGTATTGCTGCTGATGGATGGATTCGTGGTGGATTACCATCTCGTAATTTAACAAGAGACCAGGATTACGCAAAGCATCATAATCCTTATCAGTATTAAATAACTGAATGATACATATTATTAGATTACTGTTAAGACTTAAAAAGTATTTTAAAATAAATTATATGTATAATACTTCATTTATATGTACATATAATTTAATAAGCGACACCGACGATGACAATGATTTAGCAAATGATTTATATAGAAGTCAACTGTTACAAGCGTTTAATTTAAATGAATGGGATTCAGATAAAATAAATGTATTATTTAGTTTTATAACTAATAAACTAATTCATAATGATAAAGGAAAATTAATTTTAGAAAAAATGAAACATAAATCAATATTACCACTAGAAGACATGGAACTTATTTTATTATTTTCATATGATTTTTTTTATTTATTTCATAATTGTTTAATTGATTTATTAAATAAAAATATTATATCTGATGAAAAATACAATTTGTTAATTCACAAAATAGAAAATAATTGATTATATATATAAATATGACTTCTACGCGAAATAAAAACACTCCTGAAAATTATTGCTTAGAACAGAGAGATAATAGTTTAGCTAATAATTATACGCATTATACGAATTCATCATATGGAAACGCATATAAAAATGCCATTCCATGTCTTGGAATAACGCCTAGTCATATGCCAAGAAATACTTTATCACATAATCCAGTGGAAATTGAAAGTTTTCTATTTGGCATTGGCTCCACGAATTTAGTATATAAAAATAATCCTATAAATCCAGAATTTAAATCTGTACCCATGGTTAGCTATTTTGATAGATTACCTCTTATAATGCCGGAACCACTAGTAATTGAATCAAATCAAAGACCTTTTCCTGCTCCACAATAATAACATATTTATTGTATTTATAAATAAATTCAATAAATCGAATAAATATAATATTATTATTAAATTCGTATTAAATAAATAATTATAAGATAAACTATAATAATGAATAAAGTCGATATATTATACAATAATTTGGAAAATAACACGCCATTCTGTTTTATAAAAATGAATGATGGCGAAATAGCAGCAGTTATGAATCATAATGGAGCATCATTATCCAGAGGAGATGAATCATCCACATTTGAAATGTCAGAAAAATTAAAAGAATGTTTGAAATATGAACACGAACATTATTATATAGGATTACCTTGTTCTTTATGTTATAATACTTATTACAATGAAGCAATACAATATGTAAAAATGAACGACTCCAATGAATTAAACCCTAATGTTTTAAATGCTAATATACTTATAAATACAAACATTGATACAACAATTGATGTTTTAAAAAAGACAATGAAAAACAAGAGAATCGTTGTAGTAACTAATGAAAATAATTCAAAAAATTTATATAAATTAGATGCCTTAAACATCATTCCATACAAAACCATTATTGTCTCAAATTCAAATGCTTTTACTAATAACTATGAAAAAGTTAAAGATGAATTCAAAACATTCAATGATGGAGATGTAGTTATATGTTTATGTGGTCCACTAGGTAGAATATTATGTTATGAATGGTTTAAATATAACAATACACTTACTTGTTTAGAACTAGGTAGTATGTTTGACCCATTATTAAAAAATAAAGCCTATTTATATCATACTGGAATTCATAAATATTGTGATGAATGCTTTCCTTCAAATGAAGCAAATGATTGTTCATTATTAAGTTTATGTAATGAAGATATTTATAAAGAATGTTATTATTTTAATGAAAAAAAATCATACTATTCGTTTTATAATTATAATATTGTAAAAATTAGAAAAAATAATCAAATTCGTCTAGAAAAGGAGCCTAATAACCCTTTTTTATTAAAAATAAAAGAATTATGTGAAAACAAGGACCGTATTGTTAAATTAGACTTAAATAATCATGATGGTATATTTGAGATATCTAATATTGTTCCAAGAGAAAATCCAAAACCATTTTATATTGTATATCATATTGCTGCTGTAAATACCGAATGGATTCATTTAACATTTAAGTCATATAATAAATTAGTTGATTCTGGTATTTTAGATGATGAACATCTTAAATGTGCTAAAATTTCTTATTTAGGACCAGAATCTAATATAAAATTATTAAAATCAATATGGTCTCATCCTAAAGTAGAAGTGATTAATTTTGGAGAAAATGTAAAACTATATGAATTTCCTGCTATCAATTTAATAAAGACAATATGCGATAATGAAGATTGTAATATATTATATTTTCATTGTAAAGGAACATTACATAAATCAGGAGCAATCGATGATTGGATAGAATATTTAGAATACTTTGTCATTGAAAAATACAAACACTGTTTAGATAAATTGATTGATTATGATATCGTAAGTTGTAATTATTATCCTGAATCAGGAGGGCCATATTACAAACCATCAACCTATCCATTTTCATTGAATACAAGACATTATAGTGGAAATTTTTGGTGGACGAATTCATCTAATATTAAAGCACTTGATAGATTAAAATATAATAATGATACTCAAATTGATAGATATGTAGCAGAATTCTGGGTAACTAAAAATTATGATGCTAAATTATGGAGTTATTATGTATCGTCTATGAATTTTGGAGAGAAACATGAACCATTAAAAAGAAGTATATATGAAGGGCTTGAGCATTTAGATTTAAATTTTTATATAGAAAATACATATAAACAATATAATAAAGATGAATTATTTGATATTTGTTCAAGATGTTATGGAAATGGATATTTATCTAAATTAAACTATGTATGTGATGTATATTTAAAATATTTTGAGCATTTAAATGACGAAAATACTCAAACAGTTAAATTTTTTAGTGGATACGCAAACTTCTGTAAAAATCAAAAAAAAGCAAAAAAAATATTAAAATCACTTTATAATTCTGAAATTATAAAAGAAGATAGACGTAATTTTACAAAATTTAATTTAGATATGTTATATCCTAATATTAGTGGTCCGATACCAAAACTCGTACATTTGATTTATTTCAAGGGTATTGACTTTGCGAAATATCATTATGCTTGTGTATTATCAATTGTAAAACATATGCCTGATTATAAGATTATTATATATAATGATGTAGAGCCAATTCATAATGCGTATTGGGATAAAATTAAAAAATACGTTACAATTGAAAAAACAGAACCACCTAGTCACTTTGATGATTTTCCACTTAAATACATACAATACAAAGCCGATGTAATAAGATTAGAAAAATTATATGAACATGGAGGTATTTATTTAGATTTAGATTTATTAGTTATTAAAAATTTTGAACATATTATAAATAGTGGAAGTGACTTTTATTTATCAGAAGAGAATAGTAAATCAGGTGATTTATTAATTAATTGTTTCTTAGCTAGTAAACCAAAAAATAAATTTATTTTGAAATGGTTAGAAACATTCAAAAGTGGTTTAAGAATGAACAATTGGGCGTATCATATTAGAAATAGTAATAAATTATTATTAGATAATAACAAACATTATATGTTGAAGTATAAAATTAAAATATTAAATAGTGAGTTATTTTTACCTTTTCCTTGGACAGAAAGAGATAAATTTATTAATATAAAAGAAAATTTAAATGATAATATACATGGAATACATTTATTTGAAACAATTTTACATAACGAACTTGCGAACAACAGTTATATTGATGAATTGGTTTCAGAATTTGATGCTTAATGATTCAATAACAATATAATTTATAATAATATATTGTTATTTTTGATAGTTTCAAACTATTGTATTTATATTTATTACAATTTAATTAATCTAATCTAAGAATTTTTTTCAATCTTGGGAAAAATCCTAACTCGTTAATTATTTTTTTCTTCTGTTCTCTTATAATATTAATTCTTTGAGACCACCAATCCTCCTCAATTGCTCTTTTTACTATATTCATAGATTTATCAAAATCATTCATGTCTAATCTAACAAATGCGTCTGGATGAATGTAATTTTCTAAGTTAGGACATCCCCAATAAAATGTTAAACATTCGCATAAAATCGATTCCCATATCTTCTCTGTAGCATAATTATATTCTGTATTATTTTCAACTGCTAAACAGTACTTATAATTAATATAGTGATTTTCTTTTCTATCATTGACTAATTGTCCTTGATAATTTTTAAAATTATGATAATTACTATGACCAAATACATCAATTAAATTTTCATTATTATTTTCCATATGTTTTATGAAATTAATACGATTTTGATGACCTATATCAAAATTTTTGGCGCTTAATATCGATATAACTTTATTGTATCTAACAGACGATATGTAATTTGGTATATTGATTTGCCACTGAACATTATTTAATCCGTTTTTATGACTTCCTACATACAAAAATTTCGTTTCATCTGGTTCGGACCATTCTTTCCAACATTTAACACCCCAATTTTTATTTTTGTCATGTACCCATGGTTCCATATGAAATATTACACTTTTTGAAGGTTCATAATATTGATATTCCTCTTTATAAGGATAATTAATTATAACATAATAATCAACATTCTCATCCGAATCAACTATTTGAAAGTTTTGCCATCTCTTATTCTCAACATCATCATATAAATTAGACCATTCTTTACAAAAATTTTTAGAATTAGACCAATTACATAATAATTTAATTCTTGTATATTTCTTATCTGGTTGATTTTCTGTAATGTTTAATTTAGTATTTTCATTCTTATTAATGTATTTTTCATAATAATCCTTTTTGATGTATATACCATCTGTTTCAAGATTAAAGAATGTTGATTTTGTTAAATTATCTATTTTATTTTTAAAGAAACCTAATGTATTAAATCCAGCCACATTTTTATCATTCAAAGCAATTTTCATAGATTCAAATATAGTATTTTGTATATGATAAGAATCATTGTTAATCTGGTCAACTTGACGTATAAAAACAAATTGATTCAATAATTCATTATATTCTTTTAATAATTTATTGTCTTGAATCGGTATAGTTTCACAATTTTTTTGAATATCAGTATCAAAATCATCAATAACAAATTCACTTCTTTCAAACCAATCCGAAAAACAAATTTGAGGTTGAAGTTCATAACAAATATTATAATTTTTTTTACCTATTATATAATCAAATCCATGTTTGATTCCATGTTTATCTATATAATCTAACATATGTTTGGCTCCCTTTTTATTAATACTATAACAAAATGTCCCTCCAAGATAAAAATCGTTGTTAAGATTTACAACTTTAATGTTTTTTGTATCAGCATTATAAATATCATAATATTTCTTTCTAGTTGAAGCATACATACTATATCCCATAAATAAGATTTCCTTTGAATTCATAACTGGTTTTAATTTGTATATATGTTCTTTAAAGTCATTTGTTAAATTAACGTCATCTTCTAGAATCAAATAATAATTATTATCTTTATCATGTAATAAACGTCTCCATAAATTAATATGACTTAATGCGCACCCCAAGAATCCTCTTCTATTGGCAAAATCATTTCCATGAAACATATCTAGTATATCGTTATCATCTAATTTCATTCCATCAACGGCTTCTATAAAATCATAATTTGATATATTATGCGATTTTAAAAGTTCAATCATTTTCTCTTTTCTATCTGGTCGTCTTAGTAAATTTACAATTTTAATATAATTTTTTTCTTTTACAAATTGAGATTCACAATTTAATTCATATGCGTTTAACACTGTTCCATCATTCCTATTTTTTGTTAATCTGCCTATATGTTTATTGGTAATTTTATTGAAAAATCCAGATTTATATCCAGCATTATTCCATTTATTCGCATAATCTAATTCAAAAAATTGGTTTGAACTATCAAAATTACCTAGTGATAATATAACATCTACTACTGTTAGAGAAGGTCTAAAACTATAATGCGGCCAATAGTGATTATTAACATAATTTATATTATTATTATTGTTGTGTTGATGAACACAGAAATCTTTCTCATCTATATAACCAGAAATTCTATAATCTTCAATGATTTCAGCATAAGACCTATTATATAATAGTTGTTTAACATTATAGTTGCTTAATTTTTCAATACCTTCAATCGCTTTATCAATATAAGATGTTTTGTCAAAAAATACAAAGTCGTCTTCCAAATGAATCCAATACTTTGGTTTTAATTCATTTAATTTATTCCAAATAATATTCATGCTTGGACGATGTCCTTTTTCGCCTTGATTTTTTAAATAATAATCAAAAAATGGATATTTTGATGTCATTTTATGTCTATCAACATCACTCGAATTATCATCAACACAAAACCAATAATCTACTTTTTCATAATCTATCCAATTTGTTAGTATAGAATTGATTGTTTTTTCAAATAAATCATAACGTTTACATGTAGTCATGGATAAGAATACAACCGGGTTTTTTTTATTTTCAAAATTATAAGATTTGTATTGTGAAAAATTTATTTTATCATATAATATATTCCATAATTCACATAGATTTGAACTGTACATATGTTTTATATGTGAGTTTAATGTATTAAACATAATAAGTAATGACTGTTCATCTGTATCATTTTTAAGACATTCTTTGTAAAAATATAAATTATTTAATGTTGTTGGGATACGATAAGTATTCATCGAATACGTTTTAATGCTATTACATATAATTTTTTTACAACATTCATATCCACTATTATAATCATTAATATAATAAGATGAAATAGAATTGTAATATTCTAATGAATTATCATAATCATTCATTGATACAAATAATTTACTATTTATATCTTCAACTATACGTTTCTTATTTTTATTCTGTGTATATAAAGCATTTACTAGATTATGAAGTCCATTATTATACAAAAATAAACTCAATCGTGTTGTATGTTCCATTCTTTCACTATCATAATTTCCAGCAAGTGTTAAATATTTTATAACCTCAAATTTATCAAAATTTTCCATTTCTTGTAATTGTTTAACAATCATTAAACATGAATAGTATTTTTCTTGACTCCAATTATTAGAATTTAGTACTTTTTTATACCATTCAATCGATTTTTCTTTATTATTAGAATCCATATAACTTTGAGCGCAATAAAACGCATATCTATTTTTTAAACTATCATCCTTTTCAACATGATAAGCATTTTCAAGAATTATAGCATCTTTTTTATATTTATCTTTATCCAAACTTCTTGCTCCTGATTTACCACTTTCAATATAATAATTACCTTCAATGTTTTCTTGTGTTTTATAATCATCTACACAAACTAAAAATTCATGTAAAACTCCAACGAATTTCCATTTTAAACGATTATTTACTAATAACGGCCGCTTATAAACAAAATCTTTACCTAATTTCATATGATACATATCATGTGTTAGCTCTGGAAGAACTAAATTTCCATGTACAGAATCATCGGCATCAAAAATTAATACATAATCACTTTTATTATAGACTGCTTCTAATGCTAATGTTCTATTGTATCCAAAATCTTTCCATTCATGTTGTAGTAATTCACCTTCTATGTTTTTATTTTTAAAAAACGTTTTAATAATATTTTGGGTATTATCAGTTGACCCTGTATCACAAATAACCCAATATGAAAAATTGAATACGCTCGTTAATTGTTCTAGCGTTTTTTCAATAACATGACTTTCATTTTTAACAATCATATTAAGTGCTATTGTTTTTAACATTGGATTCTTCAATAAAGTTTTTTATAAATTATTTTTAAGTATATATATAATTATAAATATAAGAATTATAAATATAATAATTATATATATATAATTATATGGCATTTACTAGATTTCATGATGACCCATGTAGAATCAAAAAACGTTTACAGGAAAGCACTGACCAAGGAAAATATATATTGAATGTACCTGGTAATGGAGATAAACCTTTTTATGTTGACGACCCTTATTTAAGATTACAAAAATGGGGAGGAAACTTAATGACAAATACAATTAATGTAGAGAATGATTTGAAAGGATTAACTAGACAATTAAATCGAGATTGTTTATTAGAAAACAATTATGAAAAACATTCCGCTAATTCATTTAATGTAGAATACCCTACTATTGGAACCGTGACAGACCAATCAAGAGCTACTAACCCTGCTTGGATGTCAAGAGATTTAGAACAAGTAAATTGGTATATTTTACCATTAAACCCACAAGAAAATACTTGTATGCCATTCCAAAACAATTTAAATACACGTATTATAGAAAAAGATAAATATATTCCATCGTATCCTTGCTTAGATAGAACATTTCAGATGAATGATAATAAAATGAATGAATTTAATAATATAAATCAAATGAATATATTTACAAGTAAATTTTAGAAAATTTTATAATATTTATCATTGTAAATTATTATTTCAGAATTGTATTATATAATAGTCAGTTTAATTACTAAAAAATATAATACAATTATATATATAAATGGCCGAACTAGCAATACCATTAATAGCATTAGGCAGCATGTATATAATATCAAATCAAGAAAAGAAAAAGGAAAATTTTACAAATATGACAAATGATAAAAATTATTTACCAAACACAAATAAGATTCCTGAAAATTATCCAATTTCAACTCCAGTGAAAGAAGATAACATACAGCGTTATGCAAATCCAAACCAAATAACGGATAAGTATTTTGACCCGGCGACATATGAAACGACTATTAATACCGAATTAAAAAATGAGCCAAATTTTATATCATTAACAGGAGAACCAATAAAAGGAAACGAGTTTAGACATAATAATATGGCACCATATTTCGGAGCAAAATTAAGAGGAGCGACTACAAATGCCAATATAAGCGAAACAATGTTAGATAACATGCAGGGTTCTGGTTCACAACAATTTAGAAAAAAAGAAGTAGCTCCGTTATTCAAGCCACAAGATAATGTACAATGGGCATATGGTATGCCAAATCAAAGTGATTTTTATCAATCTAGAGTAAATCCTAGTGTTAAAATGTCAAATATTAAACCTTGGGAAGAACAGATTGTAGGACCCGGATTAGACCAAGGATATAGTACAGAAGGTTCACTTGGTTTCAATTCTGGAATGGGAGCAAGAGAGAAATGGATGCCATATACAGTTGATGAGCTTAGAGTTAAAACAAACCCTAAAATTACATTTGGATTACAAGGACATGAAGGACCTGCTATATATCCAGTCAAAAACAGAGGTGTATTAGGTAAAGTAGAAAAATATTTACCAGATACTTATTATAATAATACACCAGATAGATGGTTAACTACAACAGGTATTGAAAAGGCTCAAACAGCAAGAGGAATTGAAGTATTACAAGATGTAAGCAGACCATATACTACACAAGAATATTTTGGAACAAGAGGTAGAAGCGAAGGCGAAGCTGGTTATGCTCCTCAAAATTATGAAAAATCAAAACGTACTGAACAAACATGTAATGTAATGGCTGCTCCTTCTGCGGTTGGACAAAATCCAGCTTCAACTGGTGATTATTCAAGAGATAGTTATAATTTTTTACCGACAAATCGTACTACAACATGCTATAATGATACTGGAATTGTAGGAGGTGTTGTAAAAGCTGTTGTAGCACCATTATTAGATATACTTCGTCCAACCAGAAAAGAAAATGTTGTAGGGAATGCCAGACCCTATGAAAATGTAAAAAGCTATGTTCCTGCGAATGCGGTCTATAATCCAGCAGACAGAACAAAAACAACGAATCGTGAAATGCTAGTAGATAAATTAGATAACAATCATTTAAATGTTCAAAATCAAAGAGACGGTGGTTATACTGTAAGCGCCCAACAGCCAATCGAAAATAATCGTGATTCAACCAATTATTCTTATATAGGTTCATCTGGAGGACCCGCGAATCAAGCTGGATTAAGAACATATGATGCTGAATATAATCAAAGAAACAATGTAAACAAAACGTATTTAAATCGTCCAAATCAAGGAGGAACTCAAATATTTAATCAAACTGATAATATTAAGATTGATAAGATTGATAGTGATAGAGATAATAATAGATTATGGGTAAGAGGTTCAGGACCTACTGTAGCAACCGCATCTCCTGCTCCAGAAACATATGGAAAATTTAATGCTAGACAATATTATGACGAAAATATCAATTGTGAGAGAATTCAACCAGATATACTTAACGCGTTCAAAGAAAATCCATACACGCAAAGTTTAAATAGCTGGGCTTAATCATGATAATTATATAATTAGTTGGATTTATGTAATTTGCGGAATTTATATAATTTATAAAATTATTATATAAATATAATTGTAAATTATCATATAATAATTCGTTTATGGAATTAGATGTACATAAAAATATATATGATAAATTGGAGTATTTTATCAATATTAATAAAATACCAAATATCATATTTCATGGTCCGAGTGGAAGCGGAAAAAGAACACTAGTTAATAATTTTATAAAAATGATTTATTGTAATGATAAAGAAAGCATTAAATCGTATGTCATGTATGTAAATTGTGCGCATGGCAAAGGTATTAAATTTATAAGAGAAGATTTAAAATTTTTCGCTAGAACACACATAAAAAATGACTGTTTTAAAAGTGTCATTTTATCTAATGCTGATAAATTAACAATTGACGCTCAATCAGCATTAAGAAGGTGTATTGAATTATTCAATTATTCTACTCGTTTTTTTATCATAGTTGAAGATAAATATAAATTATTAAAACCTATATTATCGCGATTCTGCGAAATATACTTACCACTTCCAAATATTAATAAAAATCATAGTAATTTAAATAGATATCATATAGAAAATACTTATAATTTTACAAAAGAAAATAAAAGTAAATTATTATGGATAAAAAATAAAATATCAACCAAAAAATCATCATTAAATGATTATTTCGTGTTATCGTCGAAATTATATGAAAAGGGATGTAATGCTCTTGAATTATTAGATGTTATAGAAAGTTTAGATATTGATGAAGTCAAAAAATATAAAATTTTATTGATAATAACAAAAGTAAAGAGAGAATTTAGAAATGAAAAATTGTTAATGATGTATATTTTATATTTATTATATTCTGAATCACCTTTTGACAATGAAAATATTTCATTTATATAATATTTTAAAATACGAAATATTCATAAACGATTTATTTTAGTGATGTATTCTTAAATAAGTTTAAATTAATATTATTAAAAATACAATAATAATATTATGGATGATTTTTCTGTAAATAGTTTAACAGAATCACAAAACGAGTGGTGCGCAAGATTAGTCTCTGTATTAACACCTTTAATCATTAGTGGGTTTAGATCTATTTTTGATGAAGCTTGGAAATTATGTGTTGAAAATAACGAAGAAAGTAAATATTTAATGACATTTCAAAATTTTATTGCTAGAATAACAAAATGGAATCCAACTATGATAAAAGATGAAACAGATAGAATAAAACAATCGAGCGGATGTGGATATTTAGAAGAATTAGTAACATGTGTTCATATTATAAAATTAAAAGCACTTACATGCGCAAGAGCGGGACAAAAACAAAAGAA
>Ga0255147_1000402_pt1 | contig 13066 bp, 22 predicted proteins | sample Atl_Miss_RepA_8h_FD_183034 | JGI IMG/M metagenome (GOLD analysis project Ga0255147, IMG submission 183034) | Freshwater microbial communities from Altamaha River, Georgia, United States - Atl_Miss_RepA_8h | ecosystem: Environmental > Aquatic > Freshwater > River | place: USA: Georgia | collected... | reverse complement strand
TTTTTTTGACTCTTTTTATTTCTTGTTCTGTAAACATAAATTTTTCATTTTTGCTCGACTGCTTGATTGCGAATCGATGTGGACATCATAGCATGCTGAAAATTTAGATGTCAACAATTATTTGCACAATTATTTACGCAATTAAAAGATAAGCTAAGAGCAACAAAGACAAGGCCTCACGAGGTAAGGTAATCTGGGGAATCAACAGAGACTTAGGATTGCGGGTTTTCAGAGCTGGGAAGGCAAGGGAGAGAAGGGATAGCAAATGTCAAGAAAATTATTTTTGAAAAATAGTTTTATTTTGTTGCATAATAAAAATCAGTGCTTTTAATGATTTCCGAGCAGTTAGCTCACTTTATTAAAAAATAATGGTAATGATATGGAAAACAAAAATGTATTTACGGCCGAAATCAGCGCTAAAATAATTAACCTAGTAAGTGGTGGAAAAGATCTAGTTGAAGCATGGAACGAAGTTTTGGGATCAGTGATGACTTACGATCAATTTGTTGATGATCTTTATTACACACTTAGGGGGGAAAAATAAAATGTTTAAACTTGTCGAAATAAACAACGAGCTTGCAGTTCATGGAATCTTTGATTCAGAAGAATCAGCAAAGAAGCACTTAAAAGAAATAATCCCTCTTTATGTTCAAAGTGGGTATTTCATGGACAAAACGCTGACTGTGAATAGTTTTAAAATAATTAGATGATAAATATTTATGATAAATGAAACTAATGCTAATCAAGCGACTATGAGAGAAATAGTCGAAAGTCTGAAAGAGCAGTTTAAATATGATAATTTGAGCGATGAGAAAAAAAAGAAGCTCTTAATTGAACAAATGTTAGACGGTGAAGTTGATATTCACCAAATTCATAATAGCCCAGATTCTGAATTAGAATGGCAGCTAAGTGAAGAAATCAACAAACTTTACAACGAGGCTGCTCAATCTGGTTATCATTTAGATGATGATGTTGAGGCAATTTATGAATCTATTTTAAGAAAATATGAACATCAAACAAATTAGGAAGGACTTAGGACTAACTCAAAGGCAAATGGCTAATGAGTTAGGACTTGCTAAGAACGGGGACGTTTATATCAGAAAGGTGGAGAATGGAAAGACTGAAGCGAGTGGGTTATTGTTAAAAGCAGCAAAAATGCTTTATGAATTAAAAAAATTTGACATCTAAAAAAAAAAGATTTTACTTGACAACATTCCCAAAAATTGGGGGAATTAAAGGGGGTTAAAGCAACACATAGTGTTAGACTACTGCTGTATGCGCTAGTCTCGCTGTTTAAGCGAAAACTCCTTAGAATAACAAAGCGACCAACGAAGTGGCGCGTCAAACTATAATTTTATGACGGAAATAGAATTACTTATCTGCTTAGTCTTAGTTTCAAACAGTTTTGCAGATATTACAAAGAACAAAAACTCACTGTGTCTGAATTTGATTTTAACAGCTGTGCATCTCGCATCTAGCATATACGCTATTTTTCTCGTAATTAAAAACTTCATATAAAGCAAGCGAAATGAAAAAGATTATTTTAGTTTTTTTTAGCTTTACTCTCAACGAGTGCAAAAGCTGATTGTTTTTGTGCGTGTATAAACGGACGCAATTTGAGAGAAATAAACTTATAACAATGTAAAACATATGAAAGAGAAAAAGAAGACTCAGAAAGAGATATTGTTAGAGAATGCTGAAGAAGTGATTGAGATGATTCGCGAAGCTAAGACTCATAAAGAAATTTGTAAAAAGTTTGGTGTGAATGCTAAGTATTTGTATGATTTCTTAACTGATAGTAGTTATTCCGCGCGCGTGAAAGAAGCGCAAAAAGAATCCGCCGAAACAATTACAGCTAAAGCAGAAGAAGTGTTGATGCAATTAGAGAAGGGTTGCGACACTGCAGAGATCGCGCGAGCAAGAGAATTAGCCCATCACTACCGTTGGCTGGCTGCAAAGAAGAACCCACAACGCTTTGGCGATTCAACTAAGATCCAAGCAGAAGTGAAAGACACAAGCTCGACAAGCTCTTGGCTCGGTGAGGTATTGAGCGAAATTGATCAAAATAAGTAAAAAAAAATTTCGCGGAAAATCTTATGAAAATTGATATCGAAAAAACAAAGATGAACCTACGGAAAGTTTTTCGGTGCGAAGAAAAAGTGGAGGAAGCTATGGAAAAAATAAAAAAATATAGCCCCTACGTTGGCCCGCCTTTCCTCGTCCCAATCAAAGAGGAAGGGAAAATTGATGTCGAAACGCTCGATAGATACATCGAACTCGTAAAATGAAAAACGAAGAAAAAAAAAGAAGACTAACGGAACTCTTGGGGGATAAGGCTTGGCGCATGTCCAACCTTTACTTTTGCAAAGATGAGAATGGCAAGGAATTTAAGTTTGTCTGCAATGAAGCACAGCAAGAATTAATCGAAGAAACTCACCCGCTCAATATTATCTTGAAAGCTCGCCAGCTAGGAATTACAACATTTTATTGTATTAACTTCTTAGATGATTGTTTGTTTAGCTCGAACATCACAGCCGTTCTAATTGGCGATGATTTAGAAGATGCGAAGAAGTTATTAAGAGACAAAGTAAGATATGCTTATGATCGCTTACCGCCAGAGATAAAAGAACATAGAAAGCTAATCACTGACAGCACTGAGATTATGCGATTCAGCAACGGCTCGTCTTATTCAGTCACAACGTCAGCACGCTCTGGCACAGTGCAGCGCTTACACATCACAGAGTTTGGTAAGATATGCAGGAAGTCACCCGAGAAAGCAGAGGAAATTATGTCTGGATCGTTAAACACAGTGCATCAAAACCAGCAGATAGTTATTGAATCAACAGCGCAGGGAGCAAGTGGACACTTTTTCAACATGTGCCAAGTAGCTGAGAGAAAGTGGAGAATGAAGGAAGAGCTAACGCCGCTGGATTGGAAGTTTCATTTTTTCGGGTGGTGGAAAGATAAAAAGTATCAGATGAACGCTGATTATACTTTTAGCACAAAGCAAGCTGATTACTTTGCGGAGCTAGAGAACGAAGGGATTCATTTAACAAGACAGCAGCAGACATGGTATTGTAAGAAAGAAGAAACTCAGGGCGATTTGATGAAGCAAGAGTTTCCTTCGAACTCGAAAGAAGCATTTCAAAAAGCAATCGTTGGTGCTTACTGGTCGAAAGAATTAATAAAAGCAGAACAAGATGGAAGAATCGGAAGAGTAAACATTGATCAATACTTGCCGGTTCACACAGCTTGGGATTTGGGGATAAATGACACGACTTGCATCTGGTTTTTTCAGAAGAAGGGTTTCGACTTTTTGATGGTTGATTACTACGAAATGTCTGAAGAGCCTCTGCCGCATTATTTCAAGATTCTAAAAGATAAAAACTACAACTACGGCAATCACTTTGCCCCTCATGATATTGCAAAACGCTCATACTATGACGGCAAGGATGGACTGGAGATCGCAAGAAACTTTGGCTTTAAGTTTGAAAAGATAACAAGAGCGCAGAACAAAATGGACTCAATAAACGAAGCTCGTTCTATTCTCAACCGCTGCTGGTTCGATCAAAAGAGATGCGAGACTGGACTAAGTAGGCTAAGAGAATACAGAAAGAAATTTAACGACAAACTAGGTTGCTTTATGGATCAACCACTACACGATATTAACTCAAACGGTGCAGACGCTTTCCAGACTTTCGCTGCTTCAGTCCATCGCTTAGAAACTTACAGACAAGAAAATGAGGGCTTTGTTGATGAATGGGCTTTTGAAGAGTTTTTTAATGCGAGCAATAGAAATTCAATAACGGGGTATTAAATGATTTGTAAACATTGTTACGAAACTTTTTGCGTCAACGCATTTAGCAACATGAAGCTCTTTGAAATAGAAGAAGAAAGAGAAAAGTTTTTCAACAAAATAAAAATTCTACGAGATGGTAGAGAGCTAAAATTGACTAAGATTAGCCAAGACATCAGCGAAGAGGAATTTGAAGAAGCTAAAAGAAATAAGCAAGATTCGTTCTTTCTAGTTTTAGTGAAACGTTACGTAAATGATGCAGGTTTTTCAAAAATAAAATATTTATAGTTGACACTAATTTTTTAATGAGCAAATCTCCTTTCATCTTGAGTAAATGTATCAAAAAAATAGAACGCAAATAACTTTGCTTACTCAAGACGCTGCTCAATATTTAGACTTTCAAACCATCCTAGACACAGACAATCTTGCCGAGATTCTGTCTGGAGAGATGCGTGCGTCTGTCGCCGACAAAGTATCTACTAGATACAACACCGATTTACAATCAAGAAGCGAGAAACAGAAACAGCTTCAAGAAATCATAAAATACGTTCTTTCTCAATCAGAAAGACGCTCCTTTCCTTTTGAGGGTGCGTCAAATGTTATTTTTCCTCTAATTTCAACCGCTTGTGTTGAATTTGCAGCTAAATGTTATCCTGAAATTTTCAAAGACGGGAATATAGTAAAAGCTAAAGTTATTGGAAGTGATGACGGTGAAGTGATGAAAGACGCTGAAGGCAATGAGATGCGGAATGAAGATGGATCTATTGCTATTTTGGATCAAACAGGACTTCTAGCGATTCAAAACGTAGGTGCTAAACTTAAGCGCGGTCAAAGAGTTGCAACTGTCATGAATTATCAGTTAAACGAAGAGATCGAAGGTTTTGAACAAGACATGGATGCTCTGTTCAATGCTCTTGGTGCGTTAGGCACAATGTTTAAGAAAAATTATTACGATGCAAATGGTTACAGAATTTGTTCTGATCTAGTTTATCCGGATAAGTTAATCATTAACGATTTTGCACCGTCTTTTAAAGCTCCCATAACTCACGTGATCGAAAAATACCCACAAGACGTAGTTTCTTCGATTCGCTCTGGTGATTACATTGATTTCGATTTTGATCCTGAAGCCCAAGACTCCGCAGCGTTTGATAACTCTTTAGACGAAAATGACGACAAGAAAACAGGTGACGAAGCGTCTGCTGGTTTAGTTATCTTCCTAGAGCAACACACTTGGATTGACTTAGACAATGACGGATACGCTGAGCCTTACATCGCAGTAGTTCACAAAGCGTCTGGTAAGCTCGTTAAGTTAGTTAAGAGATTCCACGAAAAAGATGTTAAGAGAAACAAGAAGGGCGAAATTCAGTGTATCGAAGCAATCAACTTCTTTGTTAAATACATTTTTATTCCTTCGCCTGATGGTTCATTTTACGGAACTGGTCTAGGACACTTACTATTTAACATAAATTCGTCGATCAATAGCTCAATTAATCAACTAACAGACGCTGGAACACTACAAAACACAGGTGGCGGCTTTATTTCTAAAGCCCTGAATATGTCTGGAGGCATGAAACCTTTCCGCCCTGCTGAATGGAAAATGGTTGATTCATTTGGTGGAAATATTCGCGATGCAATAGTCCCGCTTCCAGTTCCAGAACCTTCACAGACTCTCTTTGTTTTGATGCAATTCTTGGTAAACGCAGGAAAGGAATTAGGTTCTTTAAGAGATGTTCTGACTGGTGAGAACGCAGGAAACATTGCAGCTACGACTTACATGGGAATGGCGGAGCAGGGACAGAAGCAGTTCAAGTCTGTCTTCATGAGAATTTACAATTCTCTAAAACAAGAGATTAAGATTTTCTACAATCTAAACGCCGAATATCTCACCCAAAAGAAATACGCTGAGATACTAGACATTAAGTTGTTTGAAAGTCCAAGCGTAAAAGAAGACTTTTCTTTAAAAGGCTACGACATCGTTCCGGTGGCTAACCCTGAGAACGTAATCTCAATGCAGAAGTTCGCTAAGGCTCAGTTCTTAATGGGTTTTATCAACTCACCTTTTGTCGATCAGTTTTTACTTCACAGAACAGTATTTGAAACCGCCGGTATTGAAAATTTTGACAAATTCATCATCCAACCTCAACCACAACCTGATCCTGAGATTGAGAAGGTTATGGCCCAAGAGGAAACTAAACGCCTTGAAATTCAAGCTAAAGCTCAAATTGATGCTGCCAAATTAGAGTTAGAACAGATCAAACTTCAGAAAGAAGCTGCCAAGGCTGACTCTGAAGTATTAGTAAATTATGCACAAGCAGGTAAATTGGTAAAAGATACCGAAATGGCAGAAACAAAAGAAAAACTAGACGTTCTGGACAATATAATTGACGCAGAATCAAGACGGAACGAAATGCAAGACCGCAAAGACGATAGAAGATTTAGAGCGGCAGTAGAACTAGCAAAGTTAGAAAAGAATCAGCAAGTCCAAGTCCCTACAAACTTAAATACTGAGGAGAATGAGACCTCTGCTGATACCTAATATTAACAAATTTGAGTAAATTATGAGTCAAATAGAAATGAAAGAGTTACGGGATTGGTTAAACGATCCAACAGCACTAAAGTTTAAGAAAATTTTATTAAATTCTCGTATAAAACTGCTTAATGATGTATCACATAACTACATTGGACAAGGAGCTGTTTTCAATAAAGATCTAGTTCTTAGTTCGCTTGGTGGGTGCGAAGCATTAGAGCAGGTATCTAGTTATTTTGGAGCTAAGGACGAAGAAACACTCGAGGGTTTAATAAAGACTTTTTTAGGAGGTGAGAATGATTAACACCTCTGGATATAAAGTGCCTGAGTTTAGAATTTTGATTTTACCTGAAGCAGTTGAAGAAACCACTAAGGGTGGCATTATTATTCCTGATACAATAAAGGACGATCTACAAGGCGCTAAAACACTTGCTACGATTATTGATATTGGAGAAAAGGCCTTTGACCAAGGAACCGAAAGAGAATGGAAAGAAAAGCCTAAAGTAGGCGATAAGGTTCTAATCCCTTCTTATGAGGGTTATCGGTTAAGTAAAGACCAAACCAAAGACGGTAAAGAATACAGAATCATTCTCGACCGTCATATCTTAGCAATTCAAACAAGTGAGGAAATATGCCAGTAATTGACCGTTCAGAAGAAGTAGATATTGATATTGGGATTCCTTCTGAAGAGCAAGAAACCATCCAAGAGGGAAAAAAGATTCCTGCGAATCCTATTTTTGAAGACATGGAAGAGGAGGAAGTTTTAAAAGATTCTCAAGAAGAATCAGAAATTCTTGAAGAAAATTTTAAAGTAAAATTCAAATCAGAAAAAGAAGAGAAGTATTACGCTTCTTTAACTGATGAAGAAAAACAAGCCTGGGAAGGAGGCTGGAGAGGCAAATTATTTAAAGGTTTCTATAAAGACGGAACTCCAAAACCATACAAAACTGCCGCAGAATTTCTAGCATTCCAAAAAAATCACACCCCTGTCCTTAACGAAAGAAACAGAAAACTTACTGCCGAAAAAACAGCTCTTGAAAAAGAAATGGCTGAGTTACGCAAGCAAATGGGCATCATAATGAACGTCCAAAAAATTGCTTATGAAGAAAAGACTCAAAGCCGCTTTCAATCCTTAGATGAAGCTGAAGAAGCAGCAATCTTGGAAGGAGATGTTACTAAAGTTCGCGCTATCCAAAAACAACGCCTAGAGCTAGAAAAGAACAAAGTTTCTTTCGATGAACCTAAAGTTGAAGAACCTAAAAAAGAAATAAATCCAGGAGACAAGGAGGTCTTTGATGAATGGGCTCCAGACAATACTTGGTTTTACGAAAGCTCTCCGATGAGAGGATATGCGGAAACCTATTTTGCTACCTTGCCAGAACGTATCCCTCTTCGTGATAGGCTAGAAATGGTTACTGAAGAGATTCAATCAAGGTTTAGCGATAAATTAGGAATTTCTAAAGCTCCTAAAGTCGAGTCTGGCCAAAGAGGGTTACAAGTAGGCAAAAAACAACATTCTTACAACGACTTGCCTGCCGATGTTCGCAAAGCATGTGATTTTATGGCTAAAAAGCACAGATTCACTAAAGAACAAGTAACTAAAATGCAGCAAGAAGCTGTAAAAGAATATTTTAATTAATTGAGGTAAACATGACTAAAGAGATAGAATCAAACAGATTAAATTCAAAAGACCACGCTAGAGAAAGATTGGTTAAAACAGACTCAAGAGAGTTGAGACCAGTTAATCGAGATGTTGAAGTTATCAAACTTCCAGATGGAAAAGAGTTTATAAGAACCCCTCGCACAACTCTAAAAAGATTTGGCGCGATCTCAGACCTGCCTAAAAAACCAGGCTTTGTTCGTAGATGGGTTTCTTCTAATATACCGAATCGAGTTCAAGATCTTATCGACTTAGGTTACAATCCAGCCACCGATGAAAACGGCATTGAAATAGCTCCAATAAGAGGCGGCACAAATAAACATGGCGAGACGTTTATGCGTTACGCAATGGAAATTTCTGAGGAAATGCACGCAAAAATAGAGAGAGACAATAAAGCGAGAGCACTGGTTAAACAGGAAGAAACCCTCGAAAAAATGAGAGGATCTGACCTTGGTTCTGGCTCAATGACTTATGTGGGATATGACTCACAAAAATCCGTAACAAAATAATTTTTAAATACATATGGCTAACGCTGATACTCCTTTTGGTTTAACACCAATTAAGAACTCTCCATTTAACGAGATTCCTAAAAACTACTATTACATTCCATCAAGCTATGCAACCGCATTGTTTAAAGGAGATCCTGTTGTTAAAACCGGAACTTCAAACACTGTAGCTGTCACAACTGCTGGACGTTATTTTAACCCAGGTTCTTTACCTGAAATCAATAAAGCTACCGCGGGCGATGGTAATGCTATCACTGGCGTTATCATTGGTTTCTTGGCTAACCCAAGCAACTTGAACATAACTTACAATCCCGCTTCAACCGAGTGTGTCGCTATCGTTGCTGACTGCCCACTTCAAGAATTTGAAATTCAAGAAGAGTCTGCTGGTTCTCCCTTAGCTGTGACTTCTGTTGGTCTTAACGCTAACTTGGTTTATGCTGAATCAGGTTCGACCGTAACTGGTCTTTCTGGTGCTGAGTTGGATACAACTACTCCAGCAACAACTTCTACTTTCCAGCTTAAAATCCTACGCTTAATGGATGGTCCTGAAAATGCTATTGGTCAACATGCTAACTGGCGCGTTAAAATCAATAACCACACAGAAGCAAATGTAACTACTGGTATCTAATATTAACTTAAAATTAAATAAATAATGTCTGTAATTGTAACAGGAACTATACCTAAATCATTAAAACCAGGAGTAAAAACTTTCTGGGGATCATATACTGAAGACGACCTTCTTGCCGCTCGACTCGTTAAAATGGAATCAACTGACGAACAGTTTGACGAAGATGTGTTGGTAAGTCCGTTTGGTCTTCTTAACCCTAAAAACGAAGGCGCTGGCACTGATTACGATACAATGTCTCAAGGCTACGTAACTAGATACCAACAAAGAACTCGTGCTTTGGGTTATCAAGTTTCTTGGGAAGCCCGCAAATTCGGTAAATATTTTAACGTTGTTGCTAAAGGTAACGAATACTTGGCTTCTTCTCTTCGCGAGACCAAGGAAGTTGACGTTGCTAATCTTTTCAATAACGGTTTTGATTCAAACTATACCTTTGGTGATGGAAAGAAGTTCTTCGCTACTGACCACCCAACTCGTGCAGGTAACTTTTCTAACACTTTAGCAACTCCACAAGATCTTTGTGAAGAAGCTCTAGAAGAGTTGTGTATTCAAATCAAAGATACCAACAACGATAGAGGAATTAAGGCTAAAATTAAGCCAGTTCTTCTTCAAGTTCCATCTGCTTTGATGTTTGAAGCAACTCGTATTCTTGAGTCTCAACTTCGTGTTAATACTGCTAACAACGATTTGAACGCCATGAAATATATGGGTCTATTCTCCGAAGGAATTGTGGTCAATCCACACCTAACTTCAGATGATGCTTTTTTCATCAAAACTGACGCTCCTGAAGGCGCTAAAATGATTACTGCCGTTCAAGGTGAGTTCAGCAATGATGGCGCTTTTGAGTCTGGAGACCATAAATACAAAATTATGACTTCATACGCAATCGGCGTTACTGATCCACGTGGATACTTCGCTTCTCAAGGCGTTTAATCCTTTTCAACTGTTGTCCTACTGGGTAAAGGGGGGTGAAATTCCCCCCACAACTAAATTTCATATTTATGTCAACAAATTTTCCTTTTGGCGTTAACAACATTACCGCTCAAAACATTCTAGGTCAGTTAAAACACCTAGATCCTACTCAACTTCACACTTACTTTAACGATTTTGACACTTACGCAGCAGCAGAGTGGACAGTAACTGAAACACAAGCTGGAGCAACGCAAGCTCTAACTAACGTAGATGGTGGGGTTCTTTTACTCACCAACTCAGCAGCAGACAATGATTTAAATGCTTTACAAAAAGTAGGTGAATCATTCAAGTTTGAATCTGGTAAAAAATTGTTTTTTAAAGCAAGATTTTCTGTTTCTGATGCAACTCAGTCTGATTTTGTTATGGGTCTTCAAATCACTGATGCTACTCCATTGGCTGTAACTGATGGCGTTTACTTCATAAAAAACGACGGAGACACTAACCTAGATTTTGTCGTAGTTAAAGATTCAACTGCCTCAACTGCCAGTGCTATTACTACTGTTTCTAACGCCACTTATATTACCGTAGGGTTTTATTACAATGGCGTTGACGAGGTAGTTTACGCAGCCTCAACTAACAGCAACAATCCTACAGTCCTTGGCAAACTAGCTACAACTAACCTACCTGATGACGAAGAATTAACTATTTCTTTCGCCATTCAAAACGGTGAGGCAGTAGCTAAAACTATGTCTATTGATTATATCTTTGCAGCGAAAGAGAGGTAGAACATGCGTAGAATCGAAATAAACATGGATTTGGCGGATGTTGATGATGATGGTGTATTCCAACTTCAAACACTAGGCGGCGCTGGTAGCTTTACTCTTAACGGGGCTGGAGTTACTAGCGGCGAATGGGTTACGCCAGATCTATTTGCCAAACAGATTGGTTTTACTTCAACGGGTAATATTTCGGCTAGAACTTTTACTGTTACTGGTTATCAAGATAAAAATAGAACCATCTTGATTACAGAAACATTATCTGGCCCGAACAATAATACAGTTGAAACAATTAACTATTTCTATTCAATCCAATCTGTCTCTTCTGATGGTGCGGTTGCAACCAATACGAAGGCTGGGCCTGTTGACGAAGCTATTTCTCAGATTATCCCAATCAAAAGAACTAGCTCCGACAGAAATCAAAGAGAAGTTGGCTTGACTTTTATTGTAACGGGAACTATCAACTACACTGTTCAACAAACCAATGACGATGTTCAATCTTTAACTGATAGAACATTTAACTGGCTTGATAGTGACGATATTAACGTCGTAGGGGCAGTAGCTTCAAAAAACAGTAACTATGTAGCAATTCCGCAAGCAATGAGAGTTAAAATTAACTCTTACTCTTCTGGTGCTGAGCTATTAATTCAGGTGAACTAATATGGACTACCGAGTAATATGTGACAGAACTGGCTTCAAAAAATGGCGTTCAGAGTGTCAATATGAATGGGACGGAAAATTAGTTTGGAAGAAGGTTTGGAGGAGAAGACAACCTCAGGACACTGCGATTGTTTATCCTCCAGCCCAAAAAATCCCTGATTCAAGACCAGAAACAACGGATAATTTTATTAACGTTCCAGTTCCTAATTACGATTAATTAAATTGAGTAAATGATATGATAAAAAAAGGTCAAAAAATTCTGTTTAAAGACTTTAGAACGGATAAAATTTATCTTGGCGAAGTCGTAAGCCACAATATGCCAAAAACATCAATGCACTGCGCAGATGATGTTGATGTTAAAGTTGGTGATAAAGAATGGAATATCATTCCTGATAATATCATTTATTTCATTAAGAATGACGGAGAATTAACCAAAATCTTAAACTAGTTATGCCATTAACAGCTAAAGGAAAGAAAATCAAATCTGCTATGCAGAAAGAATACGGTAAGAAAAAAGGCGAAAAAATCTTTTATGCTACCGAAAACAAAGGAAAAATTAAAGGAGTAACTAAAAAGAAAAAGTAAAATGGTTAAAGGATTATACGCGAATATTCATGCCAAAAGAGAAAGAATCAAAGCTGGCTCTGGCGAGAAAATGAGGAAGGTAGGCTCAAAGGGCGCACCTACTGCTAAAAACTTCAAACAAGCAAAGAAAACTGCTAAAAAATGAAAAAGAAATCAGTTAGTCTCAGCGTTGGTCGTGGCGAGAAATCTAAAAGTGGAGGTCTTACCGCCAAAGGGCGAGCTAAATATAACAGAGAAACAGGAAGTAATTTAAAAGCCCCTGTTAGTAAAGAACAAGCCGAAAAAAGTCCTAAGGCTGCTGCTAGAAGGAAATCTTTTTGCGCCAGAAGTGCGTCTTGGACAGGTGAGCGAGGAAAAGCTGCTAGAAAACGCTGGAGTTGTAACTAATGGTTTATATTATTAAAATGAAAAAATGTGGCACTAAGAAAGGCGGAAAGAAAAAATAATTCTTGACGACTTAAAATTAATACTAACAATTACGAAGCCTTTTTGAGTAAATGATGGTTTCTAAAACAATACTCAAAAATAAATATGGCTGAAGTATTAGCAGCAACAGATCTAGAGTTACACGCGCCATCCGAGGGTGAGAATTGCTTTAATTTGCCGGCGATGGCTGATAAATACAGCAAAGATATTACCACTTTATCTAATATTCAAAAAATAGAACTAGCAGAATATTTCCTTAAGAATTATTTTGATGGCTCTGAACAATTAGCAAAAGAACTTCCTTTAGAGCATTTTATTTGCAATAAAACATATACTAGACAAATAACTCTTCCTAAAGATATACTTTTAACTGGCAAAGTTCATAATTTTGACCATACTAGTATTTTATCTAAAGGCGATGTTTCAGTTATGACTCCTGAAGGAGTTAGTCGTATTAAAGCCCCAGCAACTTGGATTTCAAAAGCAGGAACTAAAAGATTAATTTACGTTCACGAAGAAACAATATGGTCAACAATCCATCATAGCGAACATACTTCAGTAGAAGATTTACAAAATGAACTAGTCCAAGAAAG